>Ga0210040_10000062_pt1 | contig 239846 bp, 211 predicted proteins | sample CryGeyCG12114_NA_FD_185462 | JGI IMG/M metagenome (GOLD analysis project Ga0210040, IMG submission 185462) | Groundwater microbial communities from aquifer - Crystal Geyser CG19_WC_8/21/14_NA (SPAdes) (version 2) | ecosystem: Environmental > Aquatic > Deep subsurface > Groundwater | place...
CCAGCTTCCGATGCATTTTCTCCTCCATCTTTGCGTATCGTTCTTTCTCCTCTTTCGCCTTCCTCTTGTCCTTGATTGCCTGAATGCGCCGCTGTCGCTCTTGCTCTTTCTCATCCTTCATTTCCTGCTCCAGGGCTTTTGTAGCCTTGTTCGCTTTGTCCTGCTCCATGCGCTTGGAAAAGGGTGTCTGACCTGATGTTGGACGAAATGCTCTCTTTTGTGCATGCCAGGTCTTGCCGTTCTTTCTCATGCCTAGGCCGGTCGAGGCGGTAGGGTTGGAAGAAGCGACTGTAGGAGCAGCTGCTGGTGCAGCCACTGCGGTGTCGGCCATGCTAGACGGATTCAACTCAATAGCGATCGATACGTAGCTGCAGAACCTGACAGGAGTAAGAATAAGTCCACCGAAGTCTGGGTCGCTACTAGTACTCCATAATATTTTCTCTCCATGCTCGATCAGATAAGATCAATCATGATGACCTGATTGGTCTAGATCTTACCGCCACTCTCAGCCTGGTCTGTGCCCTATCACATCTCGACCGATATCGAGTTTTGTTGACACTAGCATGTCACAAGAGCCTGACCGTTCTTGACCTGGCTGAGCGGTCTGAATCCTGCCCTCCCACCACAATATGCTGCCGCGATAAAGATAACACGAGGCTACGTCTTTCAGAACCAGAACACCTGTCGCCGTCCCGCTCCTCAGCGAGCACCTTATCTGCCGCATGGCAGCGATCGCCCACAATGATGCCCTAGCACATCTCGAAGATATCAAACATGTCCCAAGTACCACCGCCAAGGTCGACAACCAGGGCATTGAAGCCCTCAAAGACATTGCCTTTGGTAGTACGGCAGGAATATTAGGCAAGTACATCGAGTACCCCTTCGACACAGTCAAAGTGCGTCTGCAAAGCCAACGCAACCTTCCAGGAGCCCAACAGCTCAATGGTCCCGTCGACGCCTTCAAGCAAGCACTCCAGGCTCCCGAAGGCCCTGTCCGCTCGCTCTACCGCGGTATCAGCGCTCCTCTAGTCGGTGCCGCCGTCGAGACATCCTCCCTCTTCTTCAGCTACAGGCTAGCTCAAGATGCCTACATCAAACTCAGTCCGACCCTCCGCAAAGAGAAGGAAACATCTCCACACGGCAAAATTGAGCTCCCCTTCACCGCCCTGCTGCTGTGCGGCGCAGCATCTGGCGCCACAACCTCCCTAGCCCTCACCCCGATCGAACTTGTCAAATGCAAAATGCAGGTCCCAGGCACAGCCACCCAGCGATCGATATCGAGCATCATCAGGTCCATCTTCGCAACACAAGGCCTCCTAGGCTTCTGGCACGGCCAACTGGGCACTCTCATCCGCGAGACAGGTGGCTCAGCAGCCTGGTTCGGCTCCTACGAAGCCACCAAGATCCTCTTCCGCAAATACGACACGAGCATCGAAAACATCGACGACGTCAAGATTTGGCAGCAAATGCTCGGAGGTGCAGCCGCGGGAATGAGCTACAACTTCGTCTTCTACCCCGCCGACACAATCAAGAGCAGGATGCAGACCGAGGAGGCCTCCCTGTCCAAAGGAAGAAGTACATTTCTGGTTGTTGGGAGGGAGCTGTGGCAGCAACACGGGCTCAAAGGCTTCTACAGAGGCTGTGGTATCACTGTCTTCAGGGCTGCCCCGAGCTCAGCCATTATTTTCACGATTTATGAAGCACTGAGGAAGTTCTTTGGATAAATAGAGAATAGAGAGGAGGCGTACAGACCTCTATCGGAATGCATAGCGTGGAGTTTGGAGATAACAGGGACAGCATAGCTATCCTCAAGCATAGGATAGAACTACTACCACGCATCATGCAGTGGCCCACTCTTACAATTCAGCCCTGCTTCAAGTCCAATTTGAAGTTGGCAAACGTAAAGCGGAACCAGCTTCCCGTGTAGCTTTTGCTTTTCGACCAGAAAGGGACAAAACAGAGTGTACTTATACTCGTCAAGACGGTCGCCTCCAGCATGATGTTGACGGGTCATACTTGTGGCTTCCAGCTGATATCAAGACCCCTTGCGAGTTGTGGTCAATAATATCTGCACCAAGCCTTTTTCGAAAACTCCTCAATACCAGTCCAGTCGTCTCCACCTCAGGACACGACTTCAAGTTGTTCAACAGTGGTCCACCCACCACGCCGCCGCCTTCTTCTTCTCCACACATATAAGCAGATATTTGTGCCGCCGTGATGCTCAACAGCGAACTCCCCGCTGCGTGCCGTGTAAGGCCTGGTTTTTCTCCGCTGCAACACCCCGACACTCTTCTGCGGTTGTATAATCCAGCGCCATGTCTGCGATGGCAGGAAAGGCGGAACGGTCTTCACTACGCTGTCAGAGCTACGTGTCATGTCGCACCTGCAATCCCCATTTGACCAGTCACCTCCCCCCAACGCAAATCGAGGCTCGCGGCAACGAAGCGTCCAATGTAATGTCCCTCACACTCGTCATTGTCACGCGTGCCGGCACAGGTGGTTCCTTCGATCGGCATGGGATCACGAGTCGTTGTCCTGCGATATCCATGTATTCGAGCACTGCATGAGATCATCTTCCAGGCCCGCTCTCAGCGTCTGGTCGCGCGAGCCTTGGGCCAAGTACTCTAAGAAGCCGCCGTTCTGAATCGTGCAGCACTCGACGACGTGTTCACCCCTTTTCCCCAGCGGACTTCATGTGCTCCTGGCCCAGTGCGTGAAGTTCGGCTTTATGAGCCAGCAGGTCGACGCGTGAGTGGGCCGGCGGTGCCATTGACCAATCAGACAGGATGTACCGGCGCAGACCGGCCGCTTGACATGCTTGGAGCAAATTGGTGTGGTAGGAAACGTTCTCCTTCAGATCGAGAATTTTCAGAACACAGATCAGCGTATCAATGCTGTGGTCCGCGAGCGTTGTGGTCAAGCGTTTCGCGGAAGTGTAGTCGACATGTTCGATGGAGGCGCCATACTTTGTCGGTGGCGGCGTATGAAACGTTTGTTGGGCCCGGTGAGGACTCCTGCCGAGAAAGGATGATGACTTTGTGTTTCCCTGTGGCGAGTATCGCTTGGATGATAGATTGGCTGAGGGTTGGAGAGGTGGCTCCTGCCACTGCGCCATTGACCATAGCGCTTCTTCCACGTACTGTAGTACAGATATCCGCTGTGCCCTACCGCGTCGCTTATCGGCTCGAAGATCTTAATACAAGGACGTCCTTTGCAGATCTGTGAGCATAGATAGCATCAGTAACAATCAGCAAGCATCAACATCTATTTCGGCGCTTGAAGAAGGCTGCTTCATTGGAGGAATCCATCTGATGCAGCAACGTCGGCCAATCGCGCCATCTAGACTGGCTACGTATATGAATACGAACGATTTCTCCCCCAGGTTTTCGTTGGCCGTGTGCCGCTGGTTGCACCTGAACATCCAGAAGGCTTCGCAGGAAACATGGACTGCGCTTTACCGCACTGCATGCTAACTTATGTGACTCCCGCGACGCAGAGGGCTTTTCACAACGTGCTCGCTTCAGTTTCGAGCCTAAAGGTAAGTTAAGGCCGCTTTCGATCGGCCAACAATCTTGCGTAAGCATACGCAAATCACGCGCTCTTAGCGTGCTCACCCTCAGATCGACAAGTTAAGGTTGGCGTAAGAACCCGTTGTTATCACTTCTTCCACTATACTGGTTTGACAATTAGCAGCGCCGTTCGGCCCAGAGTTCGAATGTATCACCACGACCACAACGCCTTGTGCCGCAAGGCCATTTCCTGGACAACTTGATGAATTCCCATCCAGACACACTGTCCGGCTGTGTACCTCCTGCTGCGCTGGTGCTGATGCTACTCTCGTCCCGCCGGCGCTCACCCTGTCTCTCTCGTGGCGAAGCGTCACTTCCGTTCGTAGTTCGTAGTCATGGATGGCGTTGTAGTCAGGGCGAATTTTGTTGCTTCCATAAACACAATGATTCGTTCTAAAGGTTTGCTCTAGCTGCGAAGAAAGGATGTGTCCTACCCACGTCTGAAGAACGCCCGCTGTGTAATGTACCAAGCCACTCTCTTGCTGTTCTCACTACGTATCTTCTCCGCCTCGGTGATTTCCTCCTCTTCCTCGCCTTCGACTTGATCGGTGCGGTTGATCGCTTCCTCTTTGCTGTCACATTCGTGAACTTTCGTTCTGGCGCTAGGCTGAGTGCTAGGTCTGTTATCCTCGTTGATACGTAGCGTCAAAGTCTGCGTCTTAGCGATGCTGAGACCCGATGGACGACCAAAGTCTCGCGCTATGGCTTTTACGTCCACATACGCCCTTTCCCACCCCAACCAGCCGTCGGACATGAGACTGAAGTATTGACTGCTGTAGACCCTCATCCACCGAAAGTTCATCGCTTGTTGTGGCGTTATCTGGGAGAGTATTTCGCGCGTTAAGGGGACGAGACGGACAACTCTTGGGAGCTTGTCGGCTCGGGTTGTGAGATGCACTGGCAGTGAACGGGGAAGGCGGGCTTGTGGGTGGGAAGGAGGTAATGGTAGGTTGACTCCGGGGCGAAATGGTGAAGGCTCAGGCTGCGATGAGGACGTGGAGATGTCGTTGTAGTCGTTGGACAGGGTCCGCGGTGGTTGTATCCTGGTTGAGGGGTAATCTATTGCTTCGGCAATTGTGAGCGGTCGAGCTGGGTAGGTGCGGTCTAGTGACGGTTGATCGGGCATAGCCATGGTTGATGAACAGGCTGAAAGGGGGTGCTGCCGAAGACCTTGGGGACCAAAGGAGGGCGCCCTGGCAGAGACTGAAACATCATGAGTGGACAGCTGATGCAGGTCTCCCTGTTCATTTGTGAAAATATCCGTTGTGCATGAGTCGATTGATAGGTGAAAGCATTGATGATATCAATTGGGCGGTTGTTTGGACTTGTCACTTTTGGACACATTGTGACCTAGGTATGCCGGCTCACGACCGACACTGCGGCTGTGAGCGGCTGCCGCTCAAATGGTGTTGCATTTGATTTGGATCACATGTGGCACGCACCACGGCTGCAGGTTGATGCTCCATGTCAGATGTCGTGCTCGCACCTGCTGCTTCGTGGAAGCAACGTTCATCGCCAGTTCTCGCAAAAAGTCTTATCAAGTTCCATCGTGCTCGCAGACCCCAGAGTACTGAATACGAAGCCTGCAGTGTAATGTACTCAGAAACTCACACTTGCGCTTGTTCATCGCATCCGCCAATCACAACGGATCCGTGCTATGGAGTGAGAGACGGTCATTGACCAAAAGCTTCTGTCCTTCTGGCCAACAAACCGGCTTGAATGCCCCATCGTCGGATCCTAGGCTTCATCTGAAGATATGTCGTTGGCTGTGGCAAGGCCGTAACGCAGAGATGCTGGCCATGGAAAGGTTTAAGGATGCCATTTGGCACACTCATAGAAACACAGACTGTCGGTCCACGCCTCTGTTCGAAGCTGAGGCGAAGCCATAGCCATCGATGAGTCGGTAACAGAAACCCTGATCGACATGTATTTGTCCTCCTCTGGCTGGTTTTCGTATTTCGGTATGCCACCTGAACCCTCCTCCCAGGAAGCAAACACATACCTAGGCCGTTGTGAAGTGACTGGACCATCGAACGCAAAGATGCCGGCATCGATTGGGCCTTTTGTATTCTCCGTCCGGTGGAGCAGGCTTCCCACATAAAAAATGGGCTTCTCGTGTAGACGCGATACAAGGCTTTTCGCAGAAAGGGACATGGCGCGTCGACTTGGGTATGTTGCATCGAGTTTGTTGAACTCCTCGCGTATGAATCCGTCGAGCCTGGCAGCAAGCGTCGGTTCTGCACCACGCAACTTCTTCACCACAAAGCCAAGGACTTCTTCGGGTTCTGAACCTTCGAGCACGTCAGCTTCGAGCCTGATTGCATGACGGATGCGGAACAAGTGACCCAACGTGTCTACCCCAGCTTCCGTCAGCTTTGGTTTCAGGAAGCGGAACTTTTTACGGTACGTCAACCTTCCTTGTTCACCGATCGGAGGACAAGCGCCAAAGGCAATGCTATTCAAGTACTGAAAGACATTCCAACGTGCGCACCGGCCTCTGTCTTTGCTGGTGGGATCTGCCAAGCCATTGTTCCAGAATGTTTCGCCGTTCAAAAACCACATTGTCAGGATCGCGATACTGAGACTATCGCCCGTCTCGTCCAAAGATGTCGTACTCATCACTTGTGAGTACAAATTGCAGTTTGCTGCAATATTAAGGATGTCGGAAGGGACAGTGTAGTGCTTCACGCCAAGGTCGGATAGTACTAACGTCGACATTGACTTACCTTGCACATCGAGGTCGAGAAGATGACCATGTTTGCCCATCAAAGTATATTTACCAGCGATATCGAGGATCTGTCGGCAAATGTCTTGGTCAAACTCTTTCCGCTTTCTCTTTGCTGTGTAGACATAAGCAAAAACGAACTTCGTCGCTTCTGTCCGAAAATCATGAGACTTGATAACAAGATCGCCAGATCTGGTCAACTCGCCAAAAACACCCTGATCAATCTGCGCAGATGATTCTAGGGTATGTGGTATAAGGAGCTCCATGCGGCTTCCGGCAACATATTCTTCCTGAAAACACCAGGCACGGGACCACCATGGATCAGAGGTCAGGCGATGTAGAAGGGCCAGAACTTCACACTCTCCATGTTCGTTTAGAGAAGTTTCCAGGGTGGGTTCGCCATCCCATTGTCCTTGCTTCCTTTTCGACGCCTGCCGGATGAACCTTCCTTGTAGCAAGTCGGCCAGTAACTCGAGTTCGCGATGCGTACGAACAGGCACAAACAGAACAGCTAAAGGGCAGTCGCTCATGCTATACACCTTGTCCATAGCTTGCATAGCCTGCATCTTCTCATCTTCATCTTTCTGGTTGATGCACTCTTGGTCCACCCACAAATAATCGACAGAATACTGCTTCATGTAGCGGACAACCCGGTCAAGAACTGCGTCTCGAACTTCTGCATTACGAGCGCCAGATTCGCTGGACAGCACTTGCCACGAGCATCGGGCACCATCCTCGTACGATGAAGGCGTCCAGACGTAGGATAGCGCAAGGTACTTTTCAAAGGGGTTGAAGTCTAACAGCTCGAGCCATTCATTCTGATGGTCTGGCCTAACAGGTGTTGCTGTTGAGCCAGATGGACCAGACGCAGATCTGCTACGAAGGGCTAGGACTTTCATCCGTGTCGTCCATGCCATTGAGCTTTCCTTATCCTTCACATGCCTCTCACAAGTTTCGAGAATTTGTTTAATAGGACTCTTTCCATGGCGACTGGCGATCTCTTTGAGTCCTACTGCGAAGTCGTTACCCATTTCGCCGTCTAGGACTGTTATGAGATGCCTGACGCGTAATCACAGGCCTATCATCACTGACGCGCACGAAGTTGAGTAGATGTCCTAAATAGCGGAACAAGATTTCCTTTGCGCCTTTTTGGTAAGCAGTACCTGACGTATGCAGGCGGTGACCGATTGCTCCATAGTGCAAAGTGGAAGTAGAGGACCGGCAACTTGCGAACGAAGAGCTGAATGTCTTGATCTTTGTCGTCGACAAAATGTTAACTAGATCTAGAGCGCAGAAACAAGCGCCCGAGGCCTAATGTGACCCTCCCTCTGGGCGGAAACTCAAACTGGGCGGCCGCTTCACCTGCTCAATTCGTGCTTGAGGCGGTCATCTTGAGTTTCCGGGCGGTGCCTTCCAACCGGACCCCTTTCGCCCGTCACAAATGAAGTCATTATAACCACCGAACTTTGGTCGCGTCTTGACGGGCTATTGCGCATTGTAGGCAGCTCAAGCAGCATGAACATATTTCTCTTACTCAATGTCTGAGCCTCCGTCGAGCCTAAGCGCACCAGCGCAGCTTCCGCTCGAGCTTGTAATAACCATACTACGCTACGCCTTTACTGACGATCCGACACTGTATCTGACACACCTAGGTAATGGCGAACCCGAAAGAGCTCCGTGCAACTCAGCCCGAGAAAGACTCAAGCAACTCAGGCTTGAGGGTCACGTATTTAGTGATGCTGTCACACCTGCCATCTTCGCCTCGGTACACTTGCATGCTTGTCATCTAAGTATGACTCGAGCCGAGAGAATTGCGGGCTCTCGACTAGCTACTTATGTTAAGGAGATCGTTCATCATCAAGGCACATTCGCTGGGCGGAACAGAGACCGTCAGCTCTTCCTCAGCACACTGGCCAGCCATCGACGACGACAAGATTACCCGAGCGAGCTGCGAGATGCTGACAGAGACAAGTTCTACGATATCTTCTTGGAGGAGATCGAAGCAGCCGAACGATTCGAGAAGGCAGGAGCCTTCCAGAACTACCCTTTCCCATCACTAGTTGCCAGGCTTCCAAATTGTAGGACGTTCGTGTCCCTACCATATCATGACGAATGGCACGATCCGGAAACATCTGCTTACACTCTGAGACGCACAGGTCTTTCTTATCTGCCTATGTCTCGATCTACGACCTTTCACAGCTCCCACAGATTCACCTCCGCTATAAGGATATTCAGACCTCGGAGCTTGAACCTGTCGCTATTTCTGTGCGAAGCCATCCACGCTCTGGTAGGTCCAATGGAAGGAGCTCAACAAGCTTCGTCATATTCCGCCTCAGCCCGGCTCTCTTGCGCGAAGGATCGCTTTGGGCAACTAGAAGACCTCAAGCTCGGACCTGCTTATGGTGCAAAGTACGGGTATGTTGGGGATGAGCAATGGAGTCATGACACAACAATGCTCCTTCAAGCCTGTGAGAATCTGGTGTCACTGGAGCTCACAAACGACTATCCCTCTAATCGACGCTTCGCAGTCCTCCCTAAGGACAGTCTTCCGAACTTGAGGCGCTTGACCATATCGAAAGGCGTCTCCCCTGGCGACTGGTGTGACAGCAAAATATTGGAATGCGTCACCAACGTTGGCAGTACGTTGCAGCACCTTCACTTCGACGGTATTATGCTCAAGTCCGGCACGATGAACGCATACTGCTCTCTCATACAACTGCTTTACCAGCTGACCCAATACACAAACCTGAGGTCATGCACCGGTCTCGATACGGTGGTAGATGTCAAGTCGAAAGCAGTCAAAGACACGCTTGTCAGACCTGGCCCCAAGCCTGGGAAGAGCTCTCTGTTGACGAAAGTAGAACAAGCAGTCTGCCATCGTCGCCAGTGGCCTTCGCATTTGCATCCAATAGCTTGTTTGCATCCAATAGCTAGTAGGCCCTACGAACAGTACGTGGTTGAACAAAGAGCTCCGGAAGCGGCCGAGGTGACTGCAGCGCTAGTATTTCTCCGTGCACACTGGGATGAAACAGTCGATGAATTCGACTGGCCGTTAGGCAGGATGTCTCAAGCCGCGCCTTCAGCGGTATCTGGCGAATGAGCCCCGATTAATACGATTGGCATAGGGCGCACATGACAAGCGCTGGGGGACTAATACATTCGCGTCAAGCAACCGGAATTCTCTTCAACATGACAATGTTGCTCGTTAGACCACTGTACTTCACAACTGTGATGACAAAGCCGACCACATCGCACCATCACTTCCGCTTGAGCAAGTACTCCGACTTCTTCGCCACCTTGACATCCCACATCGTTTCCAAGATCCCCCGAACACTTCTCTTCGGCCGCCAGTAATTCATGTCCGCATGCAGTTTGTCATAAACGCTCGGCAAAGTGTCAGCCTTGTACTTCTTCCTCATCTCGTCATAGTAATCCTTTCGATAGATCGTCCAGAATTCCTGCTCAGTGTAATATGTCCTAGCATACAGCAACTTCGATCCCAACAACTCGCTGGACCGCAATTCGAGATTGCGATTCAGCTCGATGAATTTATCGTGGTCTCGCGGGCCGCGACCGTATACGCCCACACCGAAGATACGCTGGTCACGGACTGCGGCGACCGCATTGTTGAAGCGCTTGTCGATGTGAATTTCTTGGGCGGGTCGCAGAGGGCATAGGAAAATTTGGCAGTCTGGCATGTTCTCCGAGACGTACTCGATGAATTGTGTCACTGTAGATGCTGGTATACCGAAGTCCTGGACTACGTACTCGTCTGCGAGGCCAGATTTGTGAAGAGCCATGTAGCAGGTCCGAGAGTCGAGGAAAGGATCTGCGATGGCGCGTGTGATGCGGTTTTGAGGCACGTGGAAGTGCTTGAAGGCGAGCTTGCCGCCCCAGAACGCGCCGTGGTCGTAGCGGAAAAGGTAGTCCGTCAGGGTGAGGATCACGGGTGGAATATCTGTTGGCCGCGTCGAGCTTTCGGTTTTCGAGGTCGGCGCCTGACCCTTAGTCTCGTAGTTAGTGAGTGTTGATATTTGGTTGTGGTGCTTCTTGAGGTGGGCTTCAATTGTGTCGGAGAACCAGTGAACCTGTTTTGTCGTCAGGAGAGGTGCGTGTGTGTCCCTTTGAGCGTAATCTATGAGCTTGCCGAACATGACGACGGCCGAACGGCGGTTGAAATAAATGCCATCTATGTAGTCGATTGACTCATCGCCGGTGGCCTCCTCAAACATCGACGGAACTGTCAAAGGCTCCCGGACGGGTATGATCTGAACTTGGACGTGCGACTTCGCTGGCAGAAGCTCGATCTCAACTAACGTTATGATGCCAAATGTGCCCAACGAGCCGCCTGCTTCGTGTAATAGGTCTGTATTCACTTCCCGATTTGCAATCTCCACTGTACCATCTCCAAGCACGATCTCGATTTCACATACGGTGTTTTGAAACAGACCATAGCGGTACATGCTGCTCTCTCCACTCATACCAGCAAAGCCGCCGCCACAAGTGATACCTTTGAACTCCATAACAATCTTGGGCACATACCCAGCGTTTATACAGTGTGCCGCTAGAGCATCCATAGGCACGTTAGGCTCGGCTTGGACCGTCATCTTCTCCTTGTTGACGGGAAATAACCGGTGCATATCGCTCGTGTCGACAATGGCATCTTTTGTGAACTGCATAGGTCTGGTGGAGGAGGTCGATCCATGATAGACTCGGAAGTGCTTCTTCTCCTTGTGGAACTTCTGCACCTGGGATTGTATGCGCTTTACGGCCGCCTGATGCTCTTCTAGGAGCTTTGCTGCCTCCATCGTTTGCTAAGAATGTGGTCTAAATGTGTATGACCCGTCGAATGGGAACGGAGGCTAGGTCAAGGGACTACCTGCTCACAAAGAGATTTGTGGGCGACCGGACACTCCGTATGTCCAGCAGCAAAGACACGTAGTGTAAGTGGCTATGCTTCTAGATGTGATACAGGAGAAAAGCTCAACCCGGACCAGGACGGAAAAGTCTCGGGAATGACGCGGTCTGCGATATTGATAAGGCCGCCCAAGCGACTGTTTCGCGATCTCGACACTGAGGATTGATCTGACTGTACTATCCAACAAAGCTTCTAGTCAATTTACAGATGATGACAAGAAGTCTGTGAACGTGAGACTGTTGCTTGATGGAGGTGCTGTAGGGATTGTATGGCTCTGAACTTATTGGGTAGGCTTAGTCTAAACTTTCCTGGTGCAAAATCGATCATCTGGCACTAAACTCTTTCAAGTGAAGCATTCAAGCTTCCCATGTTGCTTCAGTAACTCTGGCCCTCTGAGGCGTCTTTCCCTTCACACATAGTTGGAATCATCGAATGTCTAAGGCTGAGTCCAACGGAGTCCGAGTCTCTCCACGCATCTTATGTGATTTCGGGCCGTCCCAGCACCGCTACGTCCGACTGTTCGATCCGCGATCTGCCCTGATCAGCTCGGCACAAATGACACTCTGCGCTATTGACGTGCCTCTCTTGTGACCACGATTTGATTGACAATAGCCGTGGGCTCAATCTGATACAGTATCGCAGGGACTGCCCTGCTATCGACACTGACAAACGTCTCAGGAGACAGTACAAATCCATCAAGCCATTCGAGGTAAATATCTGTCCTCGCCTTATCCTCGGCTTGTACAGTCATTGCAATCCACATAGTCGAGTCAAACATGAGAAGATAGAAATGGTATTTTCGAATAACATATCATTATGAAAATTTGAGCTCGAGCTCGCTTCCTAGCTCTACCCCTAGTCCTTCCAACCCCACCTTCCGGCAAACCATTTGACCACGTAGACCAAGGCGATCAACACCGGGACCTCGATCAGCGGCCCCACAGTAGTCGCTAGGGCCTCGTCGCTGTTCGCACCGAACGTGGCGACAGCAACGGCAATGGCCAGCTCAAAATTGTTGCTGGCTGCTGTGAATGCCTGTGTTGCTGATAGTTTGTAGCCAAATCCGAGCCTCCTCGTCACCAAAACTGTGGCCGTGAAGATGACCAGGAAGTACACAATGAGAGGGGCTGCTACTCGTACCACTGACACAATTTGGTCCACAACTTGTTCGCCCTGCAACGCGAAGAGGACAATGATCGTGTACAACAGACCGATCAAGGACCAAGGTGCAATCCATTTCAAGAATTTCTGGTAGAGGTCGGGGCTGACTGCTCGGATTGCGAATCGTGTGACGATGGCAGCTGCAAGGGGTATACCCAGGAAAACGCCAACGCTCTGTGCCACAAGCGAATAGCTGACGCCCTCATAATCGTCACCGCTAATGACTTGCACAAACAGAATTGCCAGAGGAGCATACAGCACCATTTGGAGGATCGAGTTGACGGCGACTAAGATGGCACAGTATTCTTCGTCCCCTCCCGCCAAGCCAGTCCAGATCAGCACCATTGCTATGCAACGTGCTAGGCCAACGAAAATCAAGCCTGTTCGCAGGCCTGGCTCATCTGGCAGGAACGCCCAAGCTAGGGCCAACATCAACAGGGGTGCAACAATCCAGTTGACAAAGATGCTGAATGCGATCTGAATCCAAATTTGTCGGTGAGCGAAGACCCGATGGAGCGTTTCATACTGGACCTTGCACAAGATCGGATACATCATGACTAGCAGGCCGATGGCGATTGGAACTGATACGCCGACGAACTCGCCCTGTTGCAGCTTCTCGCTGATGTTGGGGACGAAGTTGCCCAAGACCATGCCGATGATGATGGCAAGCAAAATCCACAACACGAGCAGTCTGTCGAGCCATCCTAGTCCAGCGTAGACAGATTTCTTTCCGCCGTGGGAGTTCTCTGCTGAGTTCGCTTTGCTATGCGGAGGCTGCTTCTCGACATCGGTGTCCAAGGAAGCATGTTGTTCGGTAGCGTCTGTGTGATGGCTCGGTTCCTGTCTCGTAAGTCTGGCCTCGGTTTCAGTGGTCTTTGGATCCATCTTTGAGTCAACGGTATCGAACTAGTCAAGGTCAAAAAGATAAATGCTTTGCACTTCGCGAAGCAGCCGCGCAAGAAGCGAACTTATCCTTGTTGGATCTTGACGCGTCTACTTGTAACCAAAGGGACTCACAAAGAATTTCGCCGCCTCGTGGTGCAAGAGCCTCCCGATCTGCTCGAGAATATTCTGAACCAATAAGCTTCTGCCGGTGATGCAACTCGATCGCCGCCAAGCGGGTCCACCGCGCCAAAATCTCAGCCGAATCAACAGAAGCTTAAGCAGTGACATACATTCAGGCAATGACCTAATAACGACATCTTTCGCGCCTTAGGTCGTGCGCTACTATCCTCCTCTGAGTCGCTGGTAGCCAGCGCACGATATTATTCTGGCCCGAATCTTTTTGGTTGTCGTGCGGTAGCCGTACCTGAGCTTGACAACTAGTAACACCTCTGCAATTCAAGACAGAAATTTCGTCAAGCCACAGCTCCAGTGTCCACGTGTTCTGTGGTTTGCAAGTCATATTAGTACAGGAGTGGTGCTTGATTGATCGATCGATCGATAACCACAGCTTCATTTCCCCAGCTCTAGGCTCGAGATCAGGTATGTCATCGGGCATTCAATCAGAACCGCCTCCGTGGCACGCCGCCTTCCCAGCTCCAAAGGCTACACCTGGCGCAATACCGGCCTCTCAACTTCTCGCAATGATTAAACAGTGGAGGACCTCCGATAAGCCCACCCACCTTCTCGTCGATGTGCGCCGCAACGACCACGAAGGAGGCACGATTAGCACATCAGTGAACCTGCCAGCACAAACCATGTACTACTCATTGTCTACATTAGTCGCTTTGGTCAAGGCCACGCAATCGATCAAATCTGTCATCTTCTACTGCGGAGCCTCAAGAGGCAGAGGGCCCAGATCTGCAGGCTGGTTCCAAGATGCTCTAGACGAGTTTGGCATCGAAGATGTCAAGTCGTACATTCTCGAGGGTGGCATCAAAGGCTGGGTGAAACAAGGCAGAAATCAGGGACCGGAAGAGATGTTGATGCTCATGGAAGGTTATGAAGCGGGATACTGGGACCAATTCATGGATGGTTGAGCTGTTTTAATGTGTGGAGCTTGGCATGTTTTAACACAACGCAGAGAGGCCGTTTAGACTTGCGTAACTTGTCTTCCGATAGCATCAAGCTGACGCTTCGCTTTCTTCACTTCGACGGCACTGGTACCAGCAGTACTCCACGGCGGCACAAGTACGTAGAAAACAGCATGGCACATGCTAGCAGCAATAGGTGCGACCCAGTATATTCAGAGCCTGTCACCGTTCGGACCATCATAACCCAGCTCTGAATTAGGTGCAGTCACGCCGAGCGACTTTCCCGAACCGACCCACACCGCAAAGCATCTGCCAGGATTCGACCCGGCGCCCCCATGCCCAGGCACAGCAATAGCGGTCGCCAGCGCCACGACCCCGACCACGAAACCTACCAAAATCGGTGCCAATGCGGGCCCGAATGTCCCTGCTTGCCGCGGGTCTAGACCGACACCAAATGCCAATAATACCAGCACCAGACAAGCCGAGAATTCGACAGTGAACATCTGTCTCACCGATACCACGTTCGGGTCAAAGAAACACCCTCCCGCTTTCCACTCCGTGCCATCCAGAGAACCTCTGACCAGCAACCCTGCCAGTGTCGCGCCCGCGGTCTGAAAGCCCACATACAACAACATCCGTGGGAAAGTGGTCAACCGGCAGCAGAACGTCGCGAAGGTGATGAACGGATTCAAATGTCCAGTCACGGGACCAAACGTGAAGATAAACAGAGAAATGATAGGAATGTTAGCCAGAGCGCCCACCAGCGGTCCCAAGAATGCGACCGTCCCAAAGATCCCAGCAGGTCCGGTTGGCACAGGCAGAGGCTGCACGTTCAGCGCTGGACTCGCACCGAACAAGATCGTGAGATAGCAGAGAGCCATAGCGCCTACCCCCTCCATGAGCGCGGCCTTCCAGAGTGTTGGTTGTTTGAAGCCTGTGAGCGACCAGATGGCCCGGTGTGACATCCATGGTGCTGCATCGGGGTATTTGCTGAGGACTGACTGGGCGTCGGGATCGGAGGGATCGAGCACAAATTCTTGGTTACCGCCTAGCCGGCCGGCGTAGTGGAGGGGTGTGCTTCGGAGACGGACGTAGTCCTTGTACTGTTCTGTGGTGCAGCGGTCGAGCTTTGGTTCTGGAGGGAGGGAGCTTGAGGCGGATGTTGGTTGGTGTCTGGCTTGGTGAGGCCCCTTGCTGGCCATGGCTGACATTTAAGCGGCTGTTGTTATAGAGGCTCGTAGCCTTGTGAAGTATAGCAAATCTGCTTACAGGCTGATTGTCAACGGCAAGGGTCGTAGCAACAAATAAAGGAAGACAGGCTACGGCTCCTTCACACATTCCATCTGTAGTTATCTTACAGTCCCGTGAATGGGCTCCATGAATGAACGAAGGCCTGACGAGAAAGCTTGCGCCTTCTGCTCAGACTGCACAAGCACAAGCTATTGCCGAAATGATTCCTCATTCTGGTGTAAGAGAAGGTCTAGTGACTAAGCTGCAAGGGTATCCTGCCTTGGACCAATGAGACAAACTGAAGCGTTTCGTGTTCGGTTAGCTTCAAACAGTTTTGACGGTGCTTACTTTCTGGTCCTTTCTTCCTAAGTTAGTCAGCATTGGTATAACTCTATGGTGGCATTCCCTATCAATTCCTTTCTTCGTTGAGGCCTGATACCGAGTGCTGAATGACTATAAGAGCCTGTTTCAGATTGCTACCGTCTCCATGTCGTCCGCGCCTAGCTAAAGTCAAACAGGTACAGCTGTCCGGTGAGTTGTGCTGCGAACCTGGGCAAAATTTCGTTGTAGTTGTGCAACCATCCTCTTCTGCCGGTCTGCCGGCAGTCGATGATCACATGCAGCTCACCGTGAAGATCGCGACTGCCAAAGAGCATTATGATATGCACCTCGTACACTGGCATTCGACCATGTGACTCCCCACCAGCTCTCCTTATCCCGATTCGCACTCTTATTATGGTAGTATGCAGAGACTGCGCAGTCACGGAAGGAATGGAATACGCGCATTGGTTGGAAAGCGGATCGTTGCCCGCTTCACTACACCTGTCAGCTCAGTGTTTGGAAGTCATGCCTAGGTTTCTGACGGAGGACTTTACCGTCTTGAATTTGGGCTCGAGATCAGATATATCATTGGGAACTCACTTAAAATCGGCCCTATAAGACGCTATCTTCCTAGCTTTAAAAGACAATACCTGGAGCATTAAAGGCCTCTCAACACCTTGCAACGATCCAGCAAACCGACGAAGGCAGGGGCTTTGATATTTTTGAAGCAGACGGCGAGTACCCGTCTCATAAGTACATTCATTGATGCCCACAGACGGGAGATGGAAAAGGGCAAAGTTAGGTCTCAGAGATGAAGGCCCTGTGCCTACCGCACATTCCGAAGAGATGGCGAATGTATCTGCTCCGGCATGAAGGTCAGTCTACGAACGCATGTCTTCTACATATTTAGAATCATCTGCCTCGCTAGTGTAGGTCAACCAACTTTGTCGGCTGCTACCGAGGCTCGCAAGCTCACGACGAGACCGGACGATTCTTCACCTCATCAATGATCCTGTGTGGTAACCTAACCATGAACCTGTGGACCAAGATGTAGCGGCGGACCGCAGCACGGACAGTAGTGCACGATTTGCTCAGATAGCCATCCCAAGACTGAGAGGAATCCGTTAACCACGTGAGTTGTGTTGCCAATGCGTTGGATTTCTGGCGGCGTAAGAACTTTGCCAAGTTGTCACCAGGTACCGCTGCCGATTATTTGGGGCGAGAACGATCCGAGATCTTCCGAAGCACACGAAAAGTCGAATAAGGTTGTCCCTGTCGGTGCAAACCTCCGGTGCTACGGTGGGAACTACAGCCAAAAGTGCTTGAATACTAGACGCACTTGACGCATTGCTCGCGCACCGCCTAGATGTTCCCAGGAACCTTCCCATACAAGGATAAGGAAGTCATGGACAGCGCAAATACGAAATCGATGTTTCGAAGAGGTTCAGAAATTGGTTGCTTACATTCCAAGGTCGTCGGCATCCTGTACGTTGCAAAATGCCTGCTAAGCAGCTAGCAGCCGTGGCGTACATCATTTCAGTGCTGGGCGTCGAGGCACTGCTATCTATATCTACCATAATTCTTGGTCTCAACAAGACCGTCAGCGATAATTATTACCGCAGGTTGTACCACCACATCCGGCATCCCTGATCACTGGTACTGCGGCCGGAACGGGTAAAGTTAGATGTTCCGAGACTGGAGTTGAGACCTGTATTAAGGATTCCAAGAAGACGATCCGTCTTGTCTACTTCGCACGGTGAGAAATCAGTGGTTCATGACTGCCAAGGTGGGTCATGAAAAGAGCGGGAACACACCAGGGGGTGTTCTCTGGTGCCATATAGTCTTGGCAATAACTGCACTGCCATGCTCCGCTCGCTCAATGTGGTCGCCAATCCTGCTAAAGATTGTGCTTGTTGGGCCACGTTAGCCGAGCGGAGCGTGACTGCCAGACATGGCCTTGGTCTGCTGCGGTAATTCCGTGCTTTTTATAGAGGGTCCCGTCGCCGGCCTCAGACTGTTTCGAGACCTCACCCGTCGCATCTATCAGACGAATATGTTCAGATTGACTAGACAGGTATTGGCGTTGACGCTGTCGCTCGTTGCCTTTGCGAACGCTCAGTCCGTATACTTCACGCAGTATCCTAACCAAGTTTTAGATGATGGGGCATATCCTGTGTCTTGGGAAGCAGGGGGCACGCCCGTCAGTGTCAATCTTCTCAGGAATGGCGCATATCTTTCGACAATCTACTCTGGGGCGGGAACAAGCTTTGTCTGGGATCTCGATAATCTTGATGGCGTCGACGACGGTGGCACGGGGTTCGCTTTACGGGTTGTACCCCAGGGTGACGCGGCCGCGGGAGTGACATCAGGCGAAATCTGGTTGATAGGAGACGACGACGGCTTGCTGGTCAATGGACAAGCTATCACAGCCTCAGTGCCTTGGGGCCCACCGTCTTCTGGCCTAAGCAGTGCTGCCCCACCGACACCTACGGCTGCAACAGCTACCGAAAACCCACAGACAGCAGCGACGACAGCTGACGGAAATGCAGAGACTGCAGCTTCAACAACTGTCCCAAATTCGGACCTCACGACAGCTAGCGAAGCCGCAGCAACTGCTACAGTCCCCAGTGGGACCAGGACAGACACTTTCATTTTCTCGTCAGCTCAGAGCACATACACATTTACGACTGAGGCACCTGCCGGCACCGATGCATCAACAGAAGATAAGACGTTGACATTCACTACTGGTGGGTCGACATTTACAACAACTATAGCTGGGGCGGCTCCAAGTGACGCAGCGACAGCTGGGGCTTCTACTGGCGGTGGCGGTGGCGGAGGACTACCAGGAGGAGCCATCGCTGGTATCGTCGTCGGCGTGCTGGTCCTTGTGCTGCTAGTCGTAGGCTTGCTGTGGTTCAGGAGACGCAGGCGACGACAACAAGCGGCTCGCAGAGGCGATGCACCTACATCACGAACCACAACTTTCTTCAGAGGCGGACGGCGAGCACTTTCTAATCGCAAGTTGGGGGTGGGTGTGGCAGGCGCGGCGAAGATCGATGACGAGAAATCAGGACAAAATAGAAGTATGCCTTTCTCTTACAATGCACCTAGCGAGATGGCCTCGAACCAGTTACCAAGCCAAATGGCCGCACCAAGCGAGATTGATTCCAAGCAGTTACCCAGCGAAATGGAGGCGGGAGTAGCGCCGGTTGGAGCCCAACATACAGGGTCGAGCTCCATATCATCAGAAAGCGACGCGTCGACGAGACACAAGATGAGCACGTTCTCACCCTCGAGCATGGTCTCGCCGGCGACGGCGAACACGTTCTCACCATCGAACACAATGTCACCAATTCATGAGCTTGCGGGAGATGATGTGTCGAGGCACAGAACATGACATACATAATACGCGGCTAGAGATAGCGATAGATGTCTGGATGACGCTTACGGATGCAGAATACGCTGGCATGTCATCGTCTTTCCACCATCATTCCTTTTCGAACCAGTTTGCAGTCTCTCGTTGTGATATCACGCAGTGACTGCGCAGTCAGTGAGGATGCCACATACGGCGATGGTCTAGATGCGGACTTTTGCACTACACTAGTCGGCTTGATGGCTCAAGATCATGCTCAGGACTTTCCATTGAGTGTTGTGTAGGAATACGTGCTGCCGTGCGTTTGCGGTGTGCAATCGGGTCCTGGGTTGGCACCGTGTCATCGACGATGGCAGAACATGAATGACTAGCATAAACGTGGAAACTGGTTTGCACGTTGACGTATGCCATCACAGGAAACGATTACGGTAGCTGGTACCAATCGATCCTCTCAGATAACGAACCGACCCTTGTCTGTTTGATGGCAGAGCAATCGAACGCATCTACAAGCTATAATAGAGCGCGGTGCAGTCACCACTGGATATCGTTTTCACTTTGCCATGTCGCGCACCCATATGTATATCACTATCGGTGTCAGCGACACTGGGACAGGCCAGATGAAGGGCGAGGTGTTCAGATCTGTTAGTCACCCCGAGCCATCCCGTTGATATCCACTCATATACAACAGCAGCTTCGCTTCAGCTGCTACCCACCCTCCATACCTTGTTGACCTGCAAGAAGTCTTACCACAACCTTGCGACGCGAGTCACCCTGCCATTGTGGCCTGTGTCTTGCACAAAATGAAGCAAGGCAATATTCTGTCGGAGGCGACCACTCCAACCAAGGGTATGTGTTAACAAACAAAGTTCTTCAGCCTACTGAAGTCCTCCAGAAGCTGTCAGAACCGAGTCGTCGCCAAGCTCCCCTACTTCGCCGTCAAGAAATCCATTTCGTCGTATAGCATCCTGGATCCAGGTCAAGCGATCGCCATCGGGGATATCGATGGCATCGAACCCCAGCGCATCTGCGGCAGGGGTCGAGTTCGACCGGTACAAAGCCAACTCAAACGACAACGAGAGTAGCCATAGCGGCAACTCAGACGCCTTCTACACGAACATGGATAGTTCTATGCATATCGGTCGACAAACTCTTGTTGGCAGTCAAATTTTCCCTGGTGATCGAGGAAGTGAAGACGCTTCGACAGAAAGCCGAGCTTGAGTCACGACCGAGAATGGGGCGTGAAGGTCGGTAGTCGTCTTGTGTCCTCTTGAGCGTGGGTCAAGGAAGACCTTGGCACTGTTGAGGCAGCTAGAACCGTGCAAAATCGAGGTTATCATTACGGAGGGGATCGGACTTGGGCAGATACAAGAAGGAGTTTTGGTTTTCCGGTTTGGAGAGCGCGCGGTTGTGCTAAACCATAGCTCAAAATTAATTATTGATTGGACTTGGTATCGATCCCAGCTTCAAGAGCACGCCTGTGCCAAGTAATGTTCACAGCTCAAATCGCCTGCGCCTAGAAGAATCCCTGTACAGCTATTCCTACGAATTCTACAGATCCAGCACATCGTCATCTTCCCTACCATCAACATGATCATCATCTCCGCAAAGCATTAAGCCAACATCCACGCTCTCCTCCAGCACTTTCCTTGCCTCTTCCTCCGCCTTTCCTGCTCTACCTCCTCTGCCTTGTCCTAAGCTCATATCCTCCATCACCAGTCTGACTAGGATCTCGGGTAATAGGACACAGTCGATTGCCCTACCAATCCCAGCTAGCCTGAAGCTCTTATCGCTCTTGATAGCTTTCTTCAGCACTTTTGCCACATCTGCATCCTCGGCAATTACTTGAGAAATGATTTTCGCGCCACGAGGACCGTAGTAGCCGTTGTGGATTGTTGTGATAGCGGTGAGGTTGAAATAACGTTGGATGGTGGTCTGGTTACCCTTCGCGGCGCTAATCGCTTCGTCCAACGCTGTTAGGTAGTGTGAGATCTTCTTGCGTTGGATTATCGAGGGCAAAGTCCTTAGGTGCTTCCGGAGTGTCGAGGCCGAGCTCAGAGTGTCAAAATCGATGTCTGGATACCCATTCTCGGCCCATTTGCCTTTGGCATCTTGTATTCTGTGGTCGTAACAGAACTTTTGCTGTTTCGAAAGCGGTAATACGCGGAGAGTTGAGGTCGTGAAGTTGGCGCTGGACTTGAGTGAGGTCCGCTTGCAGACGGGGCAAATTACGCGTTCGGAATCAAGTTTCGACGCATCATTTTGCTCTAGTGTGTCCTCGTCCACTGCATTGAGACGTGCTTTCAAATTGTCATCAAATTGGTACTCGCCCTCAATATCAAGTGAAGAAAGTGATGAGTCCGAGCCACGGCGCTGTCGGGGCTTCTCTGCACGCTGGAACAGTGGTTCCTTTGAGCCATTCGTGGTGCTGTCCCTGTGATTATCTAAATCATCGATACCATCAGGTATCATGAATGCTCTGGCTGGTGATGGCGACCGCTTGACGGGGCTCTGCGTTAAGAGCGATAGCTTCTTATCCTTGTTTGATCGTCTTGATGAGGGTGTCGGAGGCGTCCCGTCCAGCGCCACGAAGCTCTTCTCCTTTCCTCTCTTCTCCGGCGTTTTGACATCGACTACGGGTGGTGCTTTGTAGGTCGCTCGCGAACCGTAACCTTGAGATCTCTTCTTCTGGCTCGCCTGAGACGGTTGACTGAGCCAGTCAGGTTCGTCTGGCGCTCCAAATATAGGCTTTGTCTCCGGCATCGTGCTTGGAATAGTCGCATCCTTTTCTGTCTTCCGTCTTTTTGATATTCGCCTGTTCCCATCTGTGTTCTCTAAGGGCCTTTTGGGCTGCGACGATTGTGTGTTGGCCGGGGTGGGCAAAGGGTTTTCAAGTGATTTAGCTACTGCTATTTCTGCCTCATCGTCACTGCTCTCGGGAGGTCTATTCACATCGTCATCAACATCGGCCATGTTGGCTACCAAGTCTATCGCCGAGGCAACCCTGACTGCTGCTGTACTGTCTGTAGAGCGACTACTGTGCGCAACGGATTTGAGCAGACTTGGGACCTTCCTCCTCTTGGTACCGCCCACTCCGAGCCGCTTCAACTGCTCATTCCGTGCTTGCCTTTCGGCGACGATCTTCGGATCTGTGATGCGGTCGTGAATTGGCTTATAGGGATTGTTTTTGCGCGTCAGGTACGTGCGAGAATGGCTGGAGTCGGACTGCATGTGCTCTCTACATTAACTATTAATGGAAGTTGCTAAGAACGACCCAAGTTGCAGACTGGCAGTGGCTGGCACTGTCGTACAACGGTCCAGATTTGCCCCACATCTTCACTACGACGCGTTTGCCACGCGACACGGTCCGGAGCTTCGCTCCTCTAGCCTCAAACCAGAGATCTCTAAGCCATTCTATCGACGGTCACAGATGCATTCCATTCAATGCAATATTAGAGTCAAGATGAGGGCATTGTCCGCAAAGCTGGTCCTACAGAATTGTCTAGTATCGACTAAACATCCTAGGACGATCTCTCCTTGTCCCTCCTTTCTGCTGTTTGTTGAATGCATCTAAAGCTTCTTGTCCATATGCAGAATAGTCAAGACCTGAGATACAATTGCAGTGGCACTTCTAGGGATGTCTTCCACAATGAACGCAAGGAGCATACCAGACAAGCTAGCATATATGGCGTCCCTTCGATCAGAAGCGCACTGGCAACACTTCAATCCATTTTACTACGTTGTCGTTGCATATAAGTTAGCTAAGAAGTGTTGTTATGCGTGTTATGACTCGAACCACTGGAAGCCATACTCCGCGTAGAGGACAAAGGCCTTTGGCGACCCTCTTGCTGCTGCCTAAGCACCCATTGGCCGAACGACGAGTTTCTGGAAAGTATTTGGCCAAGGACAGCTTGGCTGCCAAAAATTCAGGGCTTCAACCGGGTCGCACAGAGCGGCTGACTCGTGGGAGAAAGATCCTCGCGGTAGACACAGCACGTTCGCATTGGTGCGAGCTTTGAGAGGAATCATTCTTGTATTTCTGGGTGTCTTCAAACTCCCATTATCTGTCTGGCTGGCTGCCTCTTCAATCCGCCTCCCTTGGTGTGCTGTCTAGCTTTGTGTTTCCTTTCCTCGTAGCCGGCGTCCGGGCCTTTGTGCCCTTCCAGCCAGCAATTTGTGCAGTAGAGGTCGCCATCGCATCCAATGCAGCTTAGTGTCGCGTCTTCGCTGCATATGACGCACCACGAATCGATTTCCTCGTCAGTGTAGCCTTTCGGCTGCTGTTTAGTCGTCGCTTTTGGAGCCGACGACTTGAGGGTGGTAGGTACGGCAGGTAGGCCCAAGTTGGCAAACCTCGAAGCCAGCGCATCATCTACTGTGACCTCAGAATACGGAGGTGGCAGTTCTGGCTCATTGGCAGGGGCTGATGGCAGATCGAAGCCCGTTGTCGTAGAGCTTTGTACGTCAGCCTGGTGGCTGGCTTCGTCAGGATGTTGCGAGTCCGCTGTTTCATGTCCCATCTTAGCCTTTGGCTCATGCTTTATTTCTTCGAGCACTTGCGCTAGATACTCAGCTGCGTCATCTTCAAGCTCGTTCTCGGTGGGCTCTAGTTTTCCAGACATGCGTGCTCGCGCTTGGCGCACATCGTTGCCGATACTATGAATCTCTTCGTCATCAGAGACTACTTCACCATGTTGAGGTGTGGGTGTTGCAGCATCCTGTTTGGTCTCCTCTGATTGCTTCAAAGTGCTTCGGGCCGTTTCGAGGAGCTCGTCAATTTGACCTGCCTCATCCTTCGGAATCGCCCAGGAGTCTTCTGGGCCAAGTTCAGCAAGCATATCCTCGATGGTTTTTCCATCTTCATCCTCCGCTACACCCAGCCCGCTGGTGCCTGCACCACTTGTGAGCTTGTCTATGGAGGACGTAGAACCGCTCTCGCCATTTAGCGACCTGAAACGAGACACTAATTCACCGTGCAAACCTCGTGCTGGGGCTGGGTCAACTGGCGAGTCCGTTTTAGTCGACGACTCGACAGCAGACCTTGTCAACAACATTAGCTATTGTAATAGGCACGTTAGTATATTATTGCTGCTTACTTCTTCGCATCCAAATCAATGGTAGATTTCTTGAGCGCGTTCAGTCGTGCTAACAACGCATGATCCGCAGAGCCACCTGCACTGCTCATGCTGCAGTGCAATCACGGCCAGATATAGTCCATATACCTCGACCGCTTAGCAGATCGTGATAGATGGCGCTATTTATCGACGTGTCACGAACTTTTAAAATCGTCTCGAACTGTAAGTCATTCAGATCGCCGTCGTCCTTTCCCCAGGATGACGTAATGCGAGCGTTCCGCCCCAAGAAGCAGTCCGGACTTTCAGTTCCCTTGCATCTAGCTCCTGAACAAATCGATCACCGCTTGTACCAAAGCTCGAATTCCGCTCAAGATGGTTGGTTGAGTAGGCGCATCGCGCTTTGGAAGGCTTCCATCACTTTTTCGTCTGCGGTTGTCAGTCGATCCTGCAACAAATCATTTTGGCCTTACTCACAGTGCTGCTCTTGCCCTACAAGAGTCGCTTCCGAGTTTTGTACAAAGGCAGATTGGGTTTTGATTCTGCAAAACGTCAACAATGACCAACAATTGACAGAGCTTACGTACCTCTTCAAGGCGCGACTAGTCTCTCGCTCGTTCGAGATCTGCATCCAGAGCAGAAATTGCTGAATCTTTAGCGGTTGCTTATTGCTTAGGAGGATCAACCCACCTTGAATCGTGCATCGAAGGCGTCCATGATATCTTGCTCCTGAGCGACCACATTCCCTACTTCCGCCTGGTACTCGTTTTCGAGCAGATCCCATTCTTCAATATCGTTCACCACATCCTGAGGGTCCTTCTCATGTAATTCATGCTCGAACGTTAGAAATTCCTGATCAAGCTTGTCCTGGAACTGCTTGACAGCCTGTGCGAAAGACATGTTTCTTGGATCAGATGTCTGGCCATTAGCTCTGTCAGTGATAGTAGCATCATTCTCGCCTGCCCCATCACGCCCATCATTTATCGAAGTACCAGAACCTTGAGCAGATGTGGGTGGCTGACTTTCCCGAGGAGGCACGAATGTTGCTTGCGAGGAACTCAATTGAGCAGCATCGTGCTCTGGGTTCTGAGCCTCGTCCATGGCTGCTTGATTTTCAGCTTGAGGATTTGTCATTGAAACTTCATCGAGGAGATGGCATGGGCTCTGCCGTAGGGAGAATTCCAGAGGGAAGAAAAAGCTGAAATTGCAACTGATCATTTCCCCTGGACAGCAACTGCGAGGCGTTGGGGGACGCGACTTCTACGTCCTTTGCATCGCGGTAAGAACGCGCGCGAAGTCACGTGGTCCAGGTGGGGTCCAATTTTCCCCGAGTCGCCTGCCAGTGCGTCACCGGGCCAGAATCGTTCACGTGGCTGCAGTGCGCCTTGCCCTGGAGAAGTAGATCTCGCTCGTTATCACCACTCAAGGCACACACAACAGAAGCGTACTCGACGATGAATTTGCGGCGATGATCAAGGTGGTGTGACCACGCTGGCAATATTGTCCGAACCACAATGTCGTCCAAGCCTCCTAGCGAAACTCGAGTCTGCACCCGCAGCAGGAGGCGCCTGCGAAGGCCGTTGCAGCCTATTCCCTTCACCACACCTGGTTGAGCTCGATGCGAGTTCGATGATTCTCACACCATCTTAACAGTCACGACAGATGCGCTATGGAATGTGATATCTGTCAAAGACCGCCCGACAAGTCTCTTGACTTCTTCTGCACAGCATGCGCCCGCAATGTTGTGTATGTGCCTCGTCTTGAACATGCAAGGGTCCTCCTTGAGAAGAATGTCTTGAAGACTAAAGTTGAAGAAGCGGTCAATACCGAGAGGCATGGCCGGAACGACGCTCCTGATTCACCCCATACTAATACAGATGGAGTGATTTGGCAGAAGGAATGGAAGCAGGTACAAGCAAATGAAAGCAATAGGCGTGTGGCCCGAATCAAGGATGAGCAGGAAAGCGTAAAGCAAGAGGCTGCAGGCCTCAAGGCACAGATTGAAGAGCTCAAGGCCAAGATCACCGAGAAGAGACGTGTCCTGGACACTATTCAGAGCAAAGTACCACAAAGGTGGAAAGAGGACCTCTCACAAACAAATATCGCCAACAGCAAAGCGTTGTCATCGCTTCTGCAGACACAGCATAAATCAGTCGGTAGTAGAGCTACGCTATGCCGAGAGGCAGCCTCGTTGATGAGACTACGGCAAAGGCGCAGGCAGCGAGATGCACCAGGTCGTGAGCAGTACTCGATAGCAGGCTTAACTTTGCCTGACCTCCGCGAGATCAGCAATGTCAGGTGTGCCGACCTGACTGCAGTACTCGGCAGTGTCGCCCATCTTGTCCTGCTTGTCGCCTTCTACCTTGGCGTTCGCTTACCTGCCGAGATAACATTGCAGGCGAGAGACTATCCATTGCCTACTATAAATATTCCTTCCGCATCCTACAGAGGTAGAAGACAGGATTTCCCAGCCCCCGGCTCGGCAATGTCAGTTTCAAGCAGCCCTTCAGCTTCAAGGCACGAATTGGGCACATCCCTAAAATCGCGACCTCTATTCGTCGGCTCGGATAGTCGAGATGAGAGGATAGTGAACTTTCAGAAGAGTGAACCTCAGGCATTCAACATCTTCATCGAAGGGATTGCTCTTTTGGCGTGGGATGTGGCCTGGCTTTGTCGCAGTCAAGGTTTCACTGCAGGCACCAACTCTTGGGAGGAGATATGTAACGTGGGCAAGAACCTTCATCAATTGCTTATTGCCAACCCGCAAGCACCGAGCATAGCACGAATTCAGTCCGACAGAAATGTATTGAAGCGCCCAGGGCAATCACGGAAATCTTCCTCACCTTCGTATGACATTCGTAATGAATCAACTGGTAAGCTCGGTCAAAACACGGATCTAAGCGCTGCTAGCCAGGCGGCGAAAGCGTACCAGAGCGAAACCCTCCGTTCGTGGGCTTTCCTCTCGTGGCAAGCAGTCGCTTTGTCGCTCAGAAAGACGCTGCTCACCGAGATTACCAGCGCTGAATGGGAGCTATTACAAGACGAAGAATGGGACGACGGGGGCGAACAGTTTGATGAAGCTGTCTTTGTCAAGACCAGGGCATTAGATGGTCAGCAGTACGACGATGCGAGGAGTATCATGACCACAAGGACTCGGCAGGACGATGAACCGCCATCCTCCGCCAGAACACCAGGCACAAGTGGTTGGACGAAGCTCAAACAGAGAGAGCAGTGATAGAGTTAGGGATTGGAGGTATCCGAATGCTAAACAGCTCTCATCGCGCGAAAGTCTGTCTTTATCAACGCGAAGCGCGTATGTTCCTTCGCTGGGGCATGTCTTTGCACGCCCCTACCAACAGATCTCGAACTGCATGCTTTAGTGACACTTGAAGAAGAAGTTCTGAAAGCTTCGTTGATTGAGACCGATTGAAGTCTGTGTCCGCAAGTCGACTCAGGGATGTCGACGTTTACATCACTGGCAAACGCACTCTTGGCAGTGATACCCGCTGGAGTTGCGGAGCCCTGGCTTTGTCCCAGACCTCCTGACAAGCACAGACCATGACCAGCCGACTTCAGGAATTCACACTTTCAACTCTCCTGTCACCGAGTTCTGTTCCTACGCGCGTCCCTCCGGCCGCGCAGATGTGCTGCTTATCCTTGCTAACCATTTCTCCTGGTCTTTCGCTATCCAGACTGTGGCATATTGAGTGTTGCATCATAGCATGCTCCGTCTTCTGTCACATCTCCGAGAATTGTCTGTGATGTCTAGCTTCTGTCAAGTGGTTATCTCGCAGACGTATCGACGTGGACAAGACCCTACAGGTTTTGCAGGAATGAAGCGTCAAGTGTGCATTAATGTTGTCACCTCCCAGCCTCCAGCCCCTTTGATCCAGGACACTGACGCTCATTACCTCATGAGGCTCTGCAAGCCTGTGTGGCATCGTCACTTCTTTGCTTTTCGTCTTGAGCATCGGCACCGGCGATTCCCTTTGTCACTCGCCCACGTCAACGCGTCGAACCGGCAATCAGTCATCAATCGGCAGACTGTCACGCAAACAGACTACAGCACTTACTCATAGCTACCTTAAAAGCTCCTCCGGATCTACTTTCAGCACCAGACAGTCTTCCGAATCTACCTATACCGATCTTATCACGGATCATATTCTTATCAGGTATCAAATATTTAGATCTACACACCGATATGAAGTACAAAGTCACGATTACAGCACTGCTTGCTGCATGTGCCAGCACAGTCCTAGGCAATGCCCAACTCGTCAACGGCAACTGGTATGACAGCGCGGTAGAACGGATTATGTTCACGAATTGGGACCAAGTTGGCACATACAACAAGGTCGCTGACATGAGTAACGGGCAGTGTGTGATGGAGCAAGTTGGCTTTAACGGTAGCATGTCGCCGCTTGATGGAGAGGTAAGCCTTGACTTCAGTGCTTGCTGTGGGCGTCGAACTAACGAGCTTTCTCAGATATCATGGCACTTTCGGGGTCCCATGCATTTGAAGCAGTTTGCCTTCTATACACCCGGAAGCAACGGAGCGAAACGGGGGTTCAAGCCCAGCTCATCGGAAAGGAGGCAGGTACATCGCCACCCCGCACGTGCTGTCGGCGATTGGGTGACGGTAGTTATGGATGGTAAGACTCAAAGCTGGCAGAATCCCTGGGCTGGCACTGCTTCCGCTACTCCAGCTCCAACCAGCTCGTCAGTCGATGTTCCGTTGGCTCCAATGCCATCATCTAACATCCAAGCACATGTACCATCGGCTCCTACAGCAGAGAAAAACCCTTCAGTCCCAGCCGTTAACGCAGGCGCCGGCAACTGGGGACGACAAGCATACTATAACGCAGACACCGCGATAGCAGACGGTCTTGTCTTCTTAAACAATATGGGTGGTCAGGGCTCCGGGGTCTTCGATTATCAGATGGGCAATAGCCTCTCCTACATGGCAGCCGACACAAAGAGCGGCTCCGCGTCCCCCCAAGTGCTTGCCAACACCTTGATAGAAGACAATTCAGAGGTCATCATCTACTCCGACAAACCTTGCGAGGGAAATGACTGCGGGGCTTATCGACCAGGCACAGTCGCCTACCACGGCTTCGATGGATCATCGAAGCTGTTCCTGCTTGAATTCGATATGCCGTTGTCCGGCAAAACAGGCTTCAACATGGACATGCCAGCCACGTGGATGCTGAACGCCAACATTCCACGAACCCAACAATATGGCGACTGCTCATGTTGGGCCTCCGGCTGTGGCGAGTGGGACATATTCGAGATTCTAGACTCAGGCAACTCTCGTGCTATAAGCGCTATTCATGCGGGTGCCACCTCTGGCACTGAGACTCATTACTTCAACAGACCTGTCGACCGGACCATAAAGGCTGCTGTTATCTTTGATAGTGACCACTTGACTGGGCAAGTGGTTGTGCTGTCGGATGATACAACGTTTGATGCAGTCATTGCAGATAAGGTTGTTGCCATGTATGGGTACAAATCTCCTGCACCAGGTCCGCAGGTGGGCAATGCACGCATCGCGGGTCAGGGCGGTAGTGCAGGCGCAGTGGAGAAGTTGACGAGCGTGTTCAAGCTTGGGTCAGGGTGATAGGCAGTAGCCATCATTGGACATGGGATTGGTTGGACATGTTGAGTAGAATGTTGGAGGTTGGGACGGCGATCATCGCCTACTTATGTAGATATGCTCTAGGTAGATGAGCTTACCATCAGACACATCAATATATCAGTATTAGTTCTGATACTCATCGCCGCCAGTCGATAGGCGGTGCTCTTCTAGCCACATGGAATGGCTGATGACGATTGAGGCCAGATGGCCTTGGCGACCACCAGCAACAAATGGTCCGTGCCTCCGCTCTCCGTCTCAATCATCACTTCCACCTCAAGTGTCGTGTACTGGGGCTGTGGACGGGTGCAATATGACTACTCATGAGCCTGCCAGCAAATTCGTCCGATCCCAGTAAGCCAGCCGCAGAGGTACCCGTTGACGAGTTTGGCCACTACAGGAAGGAGCAGAGCATGAGTTGCTGTTGCCGCAAACAGCGAACAAACATCCAACGACTCCTTGCAAAGTGAACATCAATTGAATGACTTTCTACTTCTGCTACTTCTACGATTGACTGGTTATGCTTAGCATGAAGTCCCTTGTTGAGGACTGATTTGAGAGTGCTGTCTCCAAGTCTCCTTCCATACTATTTCTTCACTATCAACTGCATCAACCAATCTTGCATTTTCACTCCCCGTCCCCCAACCACGGCGAATAGATCTATATCAGGCCAGTCACGGCTTGTCACAAATATGAGCATGACGTCCTCCCCCAAAACTGCGTTGCATTCATTCCCGCCGTACAGTCCACCCTCTTCATATCATAGCATGATGCAAGAGCGGGATCTGTCAGACAACGAGTCCATGGCGATGTCTGTGGAGAGTTCACCCCCATACAGCCCAGCTTCGCCATCCTCCAGAACTACAAAAAGGTCAACCCAAGATGTCGGTGCGCTTTGTGGACCGCATGGTTGTAGAGGCTCTCCCCGTGCTGACCTGATGTAGAGCTGCCGGTCAGGAAAAGAAGGCATACTTCAACACACGAGGTTCATCAGCAGCACAGCCCGATCGAGGCCTACAGACGCAATCCGGGACAAGCAGAGACACCAGACTCACACTACACAGTGGAAGACCAGACCATGATGCATCCATTACGTCTACGGCAGGTAGGCTATATTATGACAATAAGTCCCGCCCCAGAAGCTTCGTCGTTGGAGGGGATGTTACCATCGTCCAAGCGAGGAGAGGAGAGCGTCAGAGACCCTCCGTTGGGAACCATACAAGGACAAATGCGAAGGCTAGAATCGATGCTGGACGAGATCGGCACACTAGACCGAAATCATGTCAATGCTCCGCAAACATGGTCAGCGCTGCAGAAGTGTGTCAAGCAACTTGGAGAAAGCCTTATGAATCCGCACAAAGACATCAATCGGTGTGCCCTCGAGGAGGCACGAGGGCTCAAATCGGGAGCGGAAGCATATATTCAGCACAACAGCGCATACTTCGATAGAATACCAACTGTCTCAGACGACAAAGACGACAGCGACGGAGATAGCGATGGCGGTGCACCTTTGGGTTGGAAGTCTCGTCAGCTAAATAGTAGTGCTATTCTAGCTACGCCAGACGATGATCAGCCACACAAGCGACGGAAGCTCTCTTCTGCCAGCCCCCGCTCGGAGAGTGGAGCAACATTGCGACAGCTCAGCCATGCAAGCACGGCGTCCAGCTCCACCTCAACGACCACGTCTCTAGTCTCAATCGCCTCAGAGACGGAGATCGAGGACTTCCTCTCCAACCTCAGCGACAGTATCCAGGCTTCCACTTTACGAAATCTCTGCCCTGACAACATGCGTGGTACCTTCTGCCATACGCCCGAGGTGTGCCATTTACATGGCCGATTCTTTGCCTGCCCAGAGTATGCCATCCTCAAGGGATGTCCACAAGGGAGAGCGGATACTTTAACACACTTCGGATACAAGCACACGGTCACTGGCTGTGCCGCTCACCACAAGACAGACTGCAAAAGAGCACATCGAGATGGTCGACCTTGTCGAGTGGAAGTGGTATACTTTCACGTCAGAGCGAGTTGCATCACATTGAGAGGGGGGAAGAAGTGTCAGATGAGGCCTTGTCAGTGGGGACATGACTTTGAGGAGACTAGGAAAGTGGTTATGAAGAATTAAGTAAGAGGCAGTGGTTGCATGAGTCGTACTCAGGCACAAGAGTTGAAGCAGTGGGATGTTCACCTGCTTTGTGCTATTGATACGCAGCATGTCAGAGGGCGACGGAGTAACACAGCTTGGTCACATAAACAATAGTTGCAGCAGATAAATCTCCTTCCCGTGGTTATCAGCTGAAAAATGGGGTTTTAGGTCAAAGAGGCCCAACAGACAGGAGGCTCTAGGCGGATACGACAGTTAGGGCTTCAGGAGGTAGTATGTAGGGTGAAGCGGGGGCTGCTAAGTGCAATTTCACTACGGTCCATCAATTAGAGACAATAGAAGCAGTCTCCCGATTTGAATGCTACGACTACGAACTTTCTTGAGCTCCAGCTTATCCTCGCCTTGACGTCCCTGATCAAAGATCCATGTGACCCTCCATTAATCTCCACAATTATACAGCGAGTCCTGATATAGTCAACATCTCGGCCAACACCGCACCGTACTCCCTCCTCGCAACCGACACTGTTTAGCCGGTCCTGGTCAGAGACAACCTCATCTCACATACCACCCTTCCACCGCCTCACCTCCAACCTCACCGCCCCCAAAATGCGCACAACCTACCTAACCTCCCTCCGCACAGCCTTCAACCCCTTCAGCCGCACCTCGCACGTCCCCCGCCTCTTCCTCCAACTGCTCCCCGTCAACGCGCACAAGAGCATCAAAATCACACAGGCGGTGCTCCCGCGCACGACCAAGACGCCCGCGACGCTAGAGCTGGGCTTTAAGGACGGGAGGACCATGACGTTCAATTGGGCGGAGAGCGCTGCTGGACAGGGGGAGACGGGTGTGAAAGAGAAACAGAAAGACGAGAAACCGACGCAGCTGGCGGATATTGTGGAGGAAGTGGAGAGACATGCGAGGATATTGGGGCGGAAGGAGGAGTTGCAGGGGTAAGCTTTCGAGCGGACAGGTTCGAAGGTTTCTGGATTTATTTCACGGCACAGGCACGCGATGTTGGGACGTGAGGGCGATGCGCTTACTGGAATGGGTGGAAAGGAGGCTCGTCCTGTGCTGTGGAAGGAACGACGCTGGTTCATATGCTGAGGCGCAAACCAAACCAGCCGAAGGGACGCAGAACACAGTCGCAAGCTCAGTGAATGGGCAGGGCTGGCCTAGAAGACAGGGCCGTCCAGTCCTTTAGGTCGGCGCCGTGGACAATCCAACGCTTACCGAATTCTGTTCTGCTTCGTGACGACAGGAACAGCCAAATCGAACCGAACCGACTTACACGGGCCGCGAAAGAGGAACATGCATCTGAACTGATTCTAATTGCCTGAGCAGCCCGGTACATTACAGACAGATGTCCCAGAGCCTCGCGACCTTCAGGGGACAACATGGACAAGACAAGACGGTGTTCATGTACGAAGTGGTTTAAAGCGGGCCGAAGACGCACTGCTCTGCTATGGTCTGAGCAGATATTGTGCAATACCAAGTCCAAGTCTAAGTCTACCGCCGAGCCGCGGCGATGATGGCAGACAGCTACAAAATGTATATTGTAGGAAGGAGCAAGCTGCTTTCCCTTCCATAAGGGCTATGTAATGTGCGCGCCTTGGCCTCTCTTTGCTCCCTCTCGATGCACGAGGATATGCACGAAGTTGTGTGCGTTCTTCGATTCCAGCTCCTCGGATCCGTCCCCAGTTCCAGAAGAGCGAGGGAGTCAATATAGACTTCTGGCCAACATTTGAGGTCGTCAATCGGTTGACGCCTCTACCTTTTCTATCTTTTCTGTTCCTGCTCGAGCGGCCGTGCTGGTGTTCCTCGCCGCGATCCTACCGCCTCTGACTCGACTCGATGCTGTCTCAAGACCAGCTTTTAGTGAGCGAGATGGCGTGCTGGAGAAGATCTGAGCGGTCAACGTGATGCTGAGTCAAGCTGAATTCTCAAAGTACTGGCGCGCTCATTGTCGTCCATGCCGGAGAATACTGGAGGCATCAAATGAAGTGATATAGCCCGTAGACATGCACCTGCTCACTCATCTTCGGTTCAGGCCAACGATAGTTGCACCGCTCAAATTGAAGGTAGGAGCTGTTCCTGTTCTGAGTTTAGTCGCTCTGTAACCTTGTTGATCTGTACTCTTTCACACGGCAACTTCCAGTGCTCCTTGCCCGACACCGTCGAAGCCAGCATTTTCAGCCGCAATCTCTGCTTTCTGCAGTGGACTCCTCCCCCTCTCGCTACTCCTTCCACGCACTGGCGAACCCCGTCGCCCTTTCTTGTTTCGGTGTCCTTGTCTATCCGCCGCTTCCTCAGCAGCCCTCTTCTTGTTGGCAATGTTGGCCTCGTGCCTCGCTCTGTTTGCAGCTTTGTTCGCCTTCTTGATATCGGCCTTTGAAATCTTGCTGCCATCCAATCCCAAGACGCTATCTACATTCCCCGCCATCTCTCGCATTGTCTCGTCTTTGTCCAGTTCCAGAACCTGCAGACATGCAGTGTAATTCTTGGTTTGGCTCACTTTCTGATACGTCGAGTCCTTACCAGGCATCAACTGGCTCAATAAGAATTTGGTGTTGCCCCATTTGTTCTCTACCTCGAGAGCAAAGCGTAGATACTGCTCCACGAGTTCCCGCCAATGCTTCTTCCCGCCTTCACTTTCGCTGAGGAAGACACTGGAGTTTGCCTCCGCGGCTGTGGCAATCATACCTCCATCTACGCCGTATTCGTCTGCTAGCTTGACTGCTTCATCTCGAGAGACGACATCTCCGTTCATGAGACATGCGACGCCGTGCGAATGGCAGATCTCGCCTACCATTCTTAGATGATCTCGTATTGCGCGTTCGCGTGGACGCATCGGACGAGTGCGACAATGGATTGTCAACCCTGTTATTCCTGTATTGCAGAGTTTGTGGACGAGTGCTGCTGTCTCTTCGGATGTAGAAAGTAGTCTGATTTTAACGCTTATCCCGATCTCATGTTTCTTGCCGACCTCGTTCACCAGCGCTGTTAAAATGCGTGCAAGAAGATCTCCGTTCTCCTCGGTGAGCAGGGCTGCACCCATACCTCCATCTGTGCTGAAGGGCTTAGGACAGCCAGCGTTCACGTCGATGCCGGAACAGTATGGTGCTACCAGATCTGCAGCCTGAACTGCGCGCTCAGGGTTATTCGTGCCAATCTGGAAGATCAACCTGTCGCTCTCACGCTTAGGGTCGATCCTGTAAATGACACTCTCCTTCTCGGCGTCCTCGCTGACTGTGCTGTGCGCGTGCTTGGTTGGCGGCCGTGACCACTCTATGCAGCCTGTACGAGGGTTTGTGGACTGGTTTGTACCTATCATGGATCGGTCGACTGTCTCGGGACCCCAGACTAGGTCGGCTTTGTAGTGCAGGGCTAAGAGACGGGAGGGGAGTTCGCCACTACGGACCATGGGTGCTAGCACGATCTTGCCTCGGTAGTCGACGCCGCGACGCGGTATGGGGACACAAAGGGCATTTTTAGGAGATGATGCGCGTGAGGCATTCGAGGTAGGGCTGTGTGAGGGAGCAGGGGTTGTGGTTGGGGAGGTGCTGCTGGCACCAGCAGCAGTATCGGCACTCATTGTTATTGTTCGACCCAGTAGTAGTCGCCAAGATTTCTGCTGTAGTCGCTGCGCATGACGAGCAACTGGCAGCATGGAACCTTAGTGTTATCGTGGTGTAGATGACTCAAACTCTCTGCGGGATCAGAAAAGCATTCGAACCAAAGATCCAGACCATGAGCCAGAACGAGCTTATCGGCCACATGAACGGTTATCTCCACGTGATTCGACGGGATCGAAACTCCTAAACTGAGCCCGAGCTTCAAGATCGGAGTTGGATGGCCTTCTGTAGAGCCTCGGAACTAGAAACAGACCTTCCTGCAGACTATTTCTTCCTTAACGCCATAGCATTCGGGAAGCTAATCATCATAAAGCCTTGTAATTCAGATCTGCTTCTCACATGTCCTTCATAATTAAACCGTCAAGAGCAGCACGCCAACACACCCTGCGGAATATTGCATCACCGTACTTGCACTTTTCGAGTTGCTGCACGCCCCAACAATCGTCATTCCCCGCCATAGCACGGAATCGCAGTGGTGCATTGCGGTTTCCCAAAACAAAAAATTCTTCGATGGTCGCTCCTTCCACCGCTTCTTCACCTAATTCTGTAGCAACAAAAAGATCACAAGCTATTGCTGGACATTTCTCTACCTCTTCACAAGACACCGCCAACATGAATCTATACTCGTACAGCAAGACGCCATCGGAGTATGCCCCGCGCACAATCGGGCAGCCACACACTCTCGACTACCGATGCTACATCGAGAAGAATGGCCAGCCAGTCTCCCCTTTCCACGACATCCCTCTGTACGCCAACGAGCAGCAGACAATCTTGAACATGGTGGTTGAGATTCCAAGATGGTCAAATGCAAAGCAAGAGGTATGCAAGTTTGGGCTCGAGGTTGTCTTCACTGGCTAACTTGAGACAGATCTCTAAGGAGGAATTCCTCAACCCGATCAAGCAGGATATTAAGAAGGGCAAGCTGAGATTTGTTCGAAACTGCTTCCCGCACAAGGGCTATCTCTGGAACTACGGTGCCTTCCCAAGAGTACGTTACACAAGCACAAACGCATGAGAACAGACGCTCACAAATCGTAGACATGGGAAGACCCCAACGTCGTCCACCCAGAGACCAAGGCCAAGGGTGACAATGACCCACTCGACGTCTGCGAAATTGGTGAGCTCGTTGGCTATACTGGCCAGGTCAAGCAAGTCAAGGTTCTCGGTGTCATGGCCCTGCTCGACGAGGAGGAGACGGACTGGAAGGTCATCGTTATTGACGTCAATGACCCTCTCGCTCCCAAATTGAACGATGTCGAGGACGTTGAGCGACACCTCCCAGGTCTTCTCCGAGCCACGAATGAGTGGTTCCGAATCTACAAGATCCCAGACGGCAAGCCAGAGAACCAGTTCGCCTTCAGCGGTGAATGCAAGAACAAGAAATACGCCGAGGAGGTTATCCGGGAATGCAGCGATGCATGGGAACGACTGATCAAGGGCAAGACTCAGCGAGGAGATCTCAGCCTGGCCAACGTCACCAACCAGGAGTCCCCCGACCGAGTTAGTTCTCAGGAGACATCCCAGATTCCCAAGGGCCAGAACTTGCCTCCTGCCCAGATCGATGGGTCTGTTGACAAGTGGTTCTTTATTTCTGGCGCTGCTGTCTAAGCAAGTATTCTAGAATCGTATTATGATGTTTTACATCCGTTTTTTGGAGATATCTATGTACCATAAGAACAATTCATCGTGCCAAACAGTCAGAAGATGACGGCATATGAACTGTACAGTACGTTGGAGAACCAGCGTCACCGCCAGCACAAGCAGAACCTTTTTTGAGAACCCTTTATCAAGCTGTGGATCAACTTCCCGCCGCACCTGCCTTAATTAAATCAAGCTTTGAGAAGCCACAACCCCCATCGTTAACGAGTAGTAGCACGGTAGCCCAAGGCGATAAGTAGTAGTCTCGTTATAATTTCGACAAGTAGTGGGCGACGACGATGTCTGAACTAGCGTAAAAATTCTCGTACAAGTACTGTGCTTGGACAATGGGTCATTTCTCATATAAAACAGTAGCATGGCATCATTAGTGAAGCTGTACGGGAAGAGCTTCAATTCACCACCACAGTATGACGATCCTCAGAAGTTCTGAGTAGTAGCGGCGCCTTGTACAGTGGTCCAGTCATGTAGGTAGAATCTTGGCAGGATATTATGCAGAGCTACGTACTCCAGCTACTCTTTATTAAGGCGACCTGATCAGCTATTCGAATGGAGTTATATTAGTTCTTTTTGCGATCTGCACTACTATTTCTACGTGCACTTGCACCGTGTAGCTTACCTTACTGAACAGTAGCTAGCTATGCACGTGACTACTATTCTTTAGTATCTCGTACAGAATTCTATCAACTATTACTACCTTTACTATGACAGTGTTACCCGGACGAGCGTCAGCCAATGGGCTAGAAGAGATCCTCGAAGCTTTACCTGCATGAGAACTGGTGATCTGCATAATGGATGAAGTCCACCTTTCGGACAAAGACTCTGCGTGCTGACTTGGTGAAGCTGGTTATGCAAGCGAGCTCAGTTCCTTCTGAAGTTCTTTGTGTACATGCATACGTCATCGTCCTTTGGCCGAACACCCCTGCATCGTCGGAACTGCGCCAGTGAGCATAAACTTTAGGCGAAATCAATGGACTGCTTTGCCTTTGTGACACCTGCGTCGTGCCGGGGCTGAGACGGCACCTGCTACCTCCTAATCAGACCTCACCTATCCTTCGTAAACCACATTCCGGCGCGAGTCGTCTTGACCTCAAACGCATCAAGCACAGACGTCGTGATCAGCATTCCACGTGCTCCTACTCCCGAATACCTCGACCACTCCACGTGCTCTCGCGCTGATCTTCCAAGTCTACTACACAAGTAGGATTTCCAAACAAATGATACTCAGATAGCATTTCCGCACCACTGCACCCGCAGTCGCAGTCGCAGTATGCCTCCTCAGCGGAGCGCAGCAGAATGGCACGGCGAACCCTCCATCCGTGGCAAAAGCGAAGCCACACGCATGATCCTGCTCACCTTCTCCCTCATCGGCCTACAACTAACATGGGGCCTCGAACAAACCTATTGCACGCCCTACCTCCTTTCCCTCGGCATGTCCAAGTCCACCACCAGCGCAGTGTGGATCGCCGGCCCTCTCTCCGGTCTGCTCGTCCAGCCCATCGTTGGCGCACTCGCTGATCGATCTACATCTCGCTTTGGTCGTCGTCGCCCGTTCATGGTCGTTGGGAGCGCAGTCACTAGTCTGTGTCTGATATTACTGGGCTGGACGAAAGAGATTGTCGGTATAGTGACCGACAGCAAGAGCGTAATCATCGTTACTGCTGTGCTGAGTATATACGCGCTGGATTTCGCTATAAACGTGGTACAGGCATGTTGCAGGAGTATTATTGTCGACGTGCTACCTACAACTCAGCAGCAGACTGGCTCAGCCTGGGCTGCGCGCATGGCTGCCAGTGGACACGTGGTCGGCTTTCTAATTGGCACCTTACCACTCGTCGACATATTACCCCTATGGCTGGGAGGTGACACGCAATTCAAGAAGATGTGTCTAGTCGCCACACTAGGTCTATTCTTTGCAGTAGGCGTAACATGCTACAGCGTCACCGAACGCGTCCTACTCCGCCAAAGCGATGACGACGCCAGTCAGAGCATAACAGCCGTCCTCACAAGCCTCTGGTCCCGAATCTGGAACCTCCCCCCGCGCATCCAACAGATCTGCTGGTGCCAATTCTGGGGTTGGATCGGCTGGTTCCCCTTCCTTTTCTACAGCAGCACTTGGGTCGGCGAGACCTACTACCGCTACGAACACCCCGAGCAGGCCGGCGGTAGCAGCAGCACATCAAGCGACAACCTAGGCAACATCGGCCGCCTTGGCTCCCTCTCCCTCGTCCTCTTCAGCATCGTCACACTCATCTCCTCCGTTCTTCTTCCCTACCTGGTCCTTAAACCGCAAGACCACCCAGAAAACCTCCCCAATGGCACGAGCAAAGGCCGCGGCCGCTTCACCCCGCGCCCACCCCCAAGCCTCGGCAAAGAGATCCAAAAAGTCCTAATGCGCATCTACGAGTCCAGCGCCGCCACGAACCGTTATAAGCCAGACCTCGTCGCGACGTGGGCTCTATCGAATCTACTGTTCGCGCTAATCATGGTCTGGGCGCCTTTCGTCACATCACTCCGCTTCGCGACCACACTTGTGGCGCTGTGCGGTGTGCCATGGGCTGTTTCGTGCTGGGCGCCGTTTGCGGAGATGGGAGTTGAGATTAATAGGCTTGCGCATGGTGGTGACGGTCCTGCGGCGGCCATGATGACCAGCGGCGGGTACCGGGCTGTACATCCGACAGATGAAGACGACGATATAGAAATGGAACTTGGCGCTGCTGGACGGCCGAACGGGTTGTTGCAGCGGAGTGAGGAAACGGGAGCAGAATCGGGAGAACTAGCCGGGATTTATCTCGGTGTGTTGAATGTGTATACTACGTTGCCGCAGTTTGTAGGGACTGCGGTAAGTTGGGTTGTGTTTTCATTGTTAGAGCCTGGGAAGAATGATGCGACGTCTGGGGGAGGAAGTGGAAGTGACAAGGCTGGGGATGGAAACAAGTACTTGAACCTCAAGGGGGTGAATAGTATTGCAGTGTGTCTGTTTATTGGGGCGGTATGTGCTGTGGTTGCTGCCGAGGCTACGAGGAGGCTGAAGAGGATGAGATGACGTTAGTAGGATTCGGAAGGTAGATGATGGATGAATAAACTATGATTCACGCCGCTATGTTAGTCTCCCAGCCTAAGTCCTCGGTACCAACCTGGAGGCTACAGCCCGTAATTGGGTTACAGTCGTCGTGCATGCCAGTGACTGCGAGCCGGCAACATCATCTTAGCGAAACCGAAATTGCGAAATCTGGTGTCTGGGGACAAGAGGTTTCCGGTTGAAGCAGCGGCTACCTCGTGGATCTACCGTGATGTCACATCGCGCTAAAAAAGATACAAGCACAATAAAGTGTTCTAAGCTTCGACATTCACTGCTACGATCATGAAGCCGCACTCTTCCCACCATTCACGTCGACGAAAATCTATATTTCCACAAAAGATTGTCAGCACCGTTGGCATCTAACGGAAAAGCACCAGCAGTGGAGCAGACATGATGGCATTTCCGAGTGCCATGGTGCCGACTTGGCATCATACATCATAGAGCAACGATAAGAGCCTTTTCCTGGCTTTGCTCCGTGAATAAGGGTGTCTTCGTCGTTTACCTCTCGTATCAGTTCTGTTGTTGCCCAGCTACATCCTAACGATTCAGTCGTCCTTATCTCGTCTCTGTTCGCGCCGGCTGAATCACCCCTTTCACCATGGATAAGGCAAACGGGCATCCGCCCCAAGAACTCGCGAGGCTGGTATCACGCGCTGGTTTGGCCAAGGCACGACTCGGATACCCAGAATATGTGATCAAGTCCTTCCTCGGCGGTGTCTTCATCTCCCTTGGCGCCCTGGCCGATCTAGTCGTCGCAGCTGGAGCCCCAGGACTTCGCGAATCGAATCCGGGGGTGGCAACGATGCTGGCGGCGTTCATTTTCCCAATGGGGTTCGTGCTTGTCATTCTGTGCAACGTGGAGTTGGCGACGAGTAACATGTTCGTCATGATCATCACTACGCTCCAGCGCAAGACGTCGATCTGGGACTTGACGAAGAACTGGGTGATCAGCTACACCTTCAATCTGGCGGGATGTCTGTTCTTTGCCGGTTTCCTCGCGTGGTGGAGCGACACGCTGGATTCTGACACGGCAACGGCATATGCAGTCACTCAGGCAGAAGGAAGAGTCAATGTCCAATGGAGCGTCAACCTGCTGCGCGGGGTGGGCTGTAACTGGTTGGTAGCGCTGGCTTTCTTCCTCTCCATTGGCAGCAAGGACTACATCAGCAAGATCTACTCGATTTGGATTCCGATCTGGGTGTTCGTATTGCTGGGATACCAGCACTCGATCGCGAACTTCTTCCTCGTGCCCATTGGCATGTTCTACGGCACAAACTTTGGTACTGGGAAGTTCATCTACCAGAGCGTCATTCCGGTTACGCTGGGGAACATCATCGGTGGAAGCCTCTTTGGTGGTGCAGTGTTTTGGTACCTCTATGGCAGAAATGAGGGCATCGACAGCAACACCGGCCAGCCGCTCAATGCCCAACGGCAGGACAAGGACACTAAGGAGATGGAAAAGGATAGGAGGGTAAATGGAGGTGATCCGGGGCGCGGACAGCCTGATGGTTTCCAGGGGCCGTACGACAGGAACAATATGGTCGATGCGGTGTGAAAGCTATGTCTCTTATGTGCTGCAATAACATAATAGAAAGCTCGGGTGTATTGGAGTTGGATGACCCTTTACATCAACGACTTTGTACTTTACCTAGAAAGCGTAATATAGAGACTTCCATAGGAATGTTCTATAATACTTCGCGCATATATTCTGTCTATTCGGTCTCATTCATCAACGACATAAAACTGACGCTGATGTTAAACTAGCCGCTGTACAATATTTGCTCAGTTTGCATCTTGATTCGGCCACTTTAACGTAAAGGCAGAAGACATGCTCTGCTTCCCAGGTCCTCTTGTCACAGAACACTATGGCCTCGACATCAGTCTCGCAGCGTCTACAAGCGCTGTCTGAAAGCTACAAGTCCACATTGGCTCTCATCCAGGAACTACAGAGGTTTCCCACCGGCACATCCCCGCTCTCCGACGATCTTGACGAACAAAGACTGGAACTCGCCAACTCGTGCCACCAGAGTCTCAAAGACGCAGAGGAGAGCCTAGAGTCCTTACGGCAGGAAGTAGATGACCATGACACTGCTAAGCACAGACGGACGCGCACGCCTACAGCACGAGACGAGGAAAGGGAACGGAACTGGGGTACCGTGGCACGATTGACCGAAGACTTCCGGCACGCACGCGGCGCATTCCGAAGAGCACAACTCCAGAGCAAGAAGAATCTCGATGCACGCAAGCAGAAGGAGCGCGAGCAGTTGTTTGCGAACCGACGCAGTGGTGCCGCGAATGGCGTTGTCACTCCTCCGGCACGACAGCGAGGACAAGAGAAGCTCACTCAAGACGAACTTGCACAGAACGCCGCAGATGACGTGACTAGGGCGTTGCGGCGCACTCATACGATGCTCTCGAACAATCTGCAGCAGAGTGCTTTTGCCCAGCAGACGCTCGAGGAAAGTCAAGAGCAGTTACAGAATTTGGGCCAGCGGTATACAGGGACGACGGATATGTTGCAGAAGAGCAGGGGCTTGGTCAAAACTTTGGTGACTAGCCAGAAGAGCGATACTTGGTACTTGCAAACTAGTGTCTACATTCTGTTGGTGACTATTGCTTGGCTGGTATTTCGCAGACTGTTGTATGGGCCGCTTTGGTGGCTTGTGTACTTGCCGGTGAGGTACGTGTGGTGGACTCTATCTTTGATCTTTGGAAGTGCTAGTGCTGCAGTGAAAAGTGGCGGTGTTAGAAATGTGACTACGAGCTCGAGTACTGGGTTGGATGTGCCGAGAAACACACCTGGTGTTCAGTGGAGCCATCATGCTATACCGCCCAAGGGTGCCGGCTGGGGTGGTAAAAGTGATCCAGAGAAGGACCTTCCACCGAGCCCAGATATGGTCGATGAGGTCAAGAAGATGGTCAAGGACGCGAACGAGGGTACTGTTGGGATCGAGGATGGGGAGCAGATGAGGAATCCTAAAAAGCGGATGATGGAGCTAGAGAAGGAGCAAGAGAGGATGAGGGATGCGAGGGTTAGAGATGAGCTGTGACCGAAGAGCTAGCAGGTCAATGTGATGAACCGTGTTATCAAGACCAGTTCCATTGCCGTTGACTCTCTGACCAACCAACGTCCAATTCTAGAGCGTAGTCAATATGCTGCGTGTACTCTAGTCGTCGGCTCGATATCGCTGAATCCAATGAGATCATCGATCAGACGCGTCTCGACGCGACTTTTCGCGTCACAGAAGGAACCCTCCCGCAATTTATCTCCCCTTGATACGGCACTGGACTCTACTTGCAGTGCCAACCAAGGAGACAACCACCATCGTTCGCCTGGGCATCGTCTTGCCATCGAATCGTTCAAGAATAAACTCTGTTGAAAGCTGATTCACGAACACCGTTTTTGCTGCCACCATCGGCACCAATACCATGGCTTCATTCTTTGACAATAAGGCTCGGGCCAAATTGGCCGCAGAGAAAGGATCTAGCTCTACGCGACCAACTCAAGATGCTCCAGCCGCCCCCCGGATGCAGCCATGGGTTGAGAAGTACCGGCCGAAGACCCTCGAAGATGTCAAGTCCCAAGACCATGTTGTGAACGTGCTCCGACGCATGTTGAACAGTGCCGCTTTACCACATCTACTGATGTATGGCCCACCAGGTACAGGGAAGACGAGTACTATTCTAGCGCTATCAAGAGAACTGTTCGGGCCCGATCTGTTTTCCTCCCGGGTACTCGAGCTCAACGCATCAGACGAAAGAGGAATTACAGTCGTTCGAGAACGGATCAAGACATTCGCACAACAAGCCTTGATACATGCTCCGGCGTCGAAGGAATACAGGGAGAAGTACCCGTGTCCAGCATTCAAAATAATCATCCTAGATGAGGCAGACAGTTTGACACAGGATTCGCAAAGTGCGCTGAGAAGAGTGATGGAGAACTATGCTGCTGTTACAAGGATCGCCTTCTGTTGCAACTACGTGACGAGGATAATTGATCCAATTGCCTCGAGATGTTCGAAATTCAGGTATGCCGACCGTGGTTGGACTCGAAAGATACCAGGCTTCTGCTAACACAATACTTTGCAGGTTCAAAGCACTATCTGGTGGCGATGCTCATGGCCGAATTGGCGAGATCCTGAAGGCCGAGAATGTGGCTTACGAGGACGGTATCGTCGATCTGACCATGAAACTTGCCGACGGTGATCTTCGAAAAGCCCTCCAACTTCTACAGAGTGCTGCAAGACTTGTTGGAGCAACAGCTGCCTCAGAGAATGGCCACACGAGCAAAAGAGGCAAGAAACCAAAGATCGTTGACGACGAGGATGAAGAGATGGTTGATGCTGATGCAGACAAGCCAGCCAGAAAAGCCATTACTGCCGACATTCTCAACGAAATTGCTGGCGTGGTGCCGCCCGACGTGGTTGACGACCTCGTGTCGGTCATGATGAAGGGTGCTACACAGAACTACAACAAACTATCGTCTGCTGTTGAGGATATTGTGGCGTCAGGCTGGGCAGCGACAGAAGTGCTCAACTCCTTGTACCAGAAGCTTGTCTACGATGACATGATCAGCTCGCCAAAGAAGTGCAAGATCTTGCCTATCCTCTCGTCCATGGACAAGAGATTGCTGGATGGAAGCGAAGAAACCTTGTCCATACTTGATATGGTCTGTCAGATTGCAACCGTGCTGGCAGCCAGATGAAACAGATACATGTGTCGGGATAACAACACAATTTTATCTTGCATCAAGCAAAGAGCTTAGAGTTGAAGGGAGTTGCCTCCGAGCAGGTACGCGAGTTGCAGCTCTTTGACGACTGCGATAGGAGCCTATTGAATGATATCGCTTCGACATAGTTGAGGCAGGACGGCGCGTGGCATTTCCCGATGAACGAGAAGCGTGGCTCCTCTATGATGAACGGCTTACTGCCTCGAGGAGCAGGCAGGGATGAGTGTAGGGGTATCGAAGGGTATGACCCGGTGGCAAGATCGTACCAAACCCTTTCGGTCGACTGCTCAGACCATGTACCCCTGGTCAATGTGACGGTCGAAGGACTAGCCACTGTCCGGCTCGGAGGCACAAAGAGAGCAAGGCTAGAGAGCATGGTTCGCAAGTGCAAAGCGAAGGATGAAGACTGTTACCGAAGAAGGAAAGGCGCCATTTTCGGGGTCCACTCTACGTACGATGATACGAGTCATCTATTACGAGGATACGAATCACTCATAACGACCATCTCCCCCTTCTTCCTATCCATGTCCTACCTAAGCTCGACCCATTCCTTGCTCAAGGCTCACTGGCCATGGCTCAATCAGCTTCCAATCAGGGGGCTGCACCCAGTACTACCCCAGCACACCAAGAGGAGACCACATTCAAGAAGTACAACAGTACAGATGCAGAGAGATACGCTGCCTACCGCCCAACGTACAACCCCAAACTCATCGAGCTCGTCACAAAGCAACACACATCCACAGGTGGCCAGACATTGCGTGTTCTCGATATAGGCTGTGGCCCAGGTATCGCAACGCGTCAGATAGCATCCTATTTCCAGCATGTACTCGGCATTGATGCGTCGCCCGCCATGATCGCCAAGGCGCAGGACACCCCATGTCCAAGCGCCACAGGAGAGCAAGCTGAGTTTAAAGTCTGCAACTCGGAAGAGATCGACCAGCTGTACGATCCAGAAAGCATCGACCTTATCACCGTCGCGACCGCGGCTCACTGGTTCGACATGCCAAGGTTCTATGCAGCAGCAGCTAAAGTGCTGAAGCCGAGCGGCAGCATAGCCATGTGGTGCGGTGGGGCCTTTTTCGTCGATCCAGACACAACGCCCAACGCCCAAGCCGTGCAGGCTAAGTGGACCGAGTTGGAGCTCGAGGTCCTGCGGCCATTCGAGGCACCAGGGAACGTTTTGTGTCGAGAACTCTACGAAGGTCTGCTTATGCCGTGGACCATCGATCTGGATACGGTCTCTGCTGACATTGCTGCTGCGATGCCGCTTTTCGACGAGAGCAGTTCAATGAGGAGAGAGTTCAACGCTGACGGCAAACCGGACCCAGACCCCATGTTCGCGGAGACGAAGGGGTTCATGAGACATTTCAGGATCCCACTGGCTCACGTTGGCCGGACTCTTTCTACGGCGAGCCCAGTTACTAGGTGGCGTGAGGCTCACAGGGAGCAACTTGACAGAGGCGAGATTGAGGACTGTGTTGATCGGGTCATTAGGGTAACGAAAGAGAACCTTCCGAGTCAGGAATGGATTGAGATTGCGATTGCGACAGTGCTTGTCATTGTGAAAAAGAGGCCGTGAAAAACGGTGCTTTCCGCGGACGAGTCGCAGGGGCGGCTCACCTTTGTGTGCATGCCATTCCTGCTGATGCAAAACTCATCGAGCTCTTCATTCTCCTAACTTTCGACCATTGAGGCACTACGTGTCTCAAATCGTATCGTTCAAGGTCTTGATTCGTGCATTACATTTTATTACTCGAACTCAATAGGTATAGAACCTAGCTGTTAAGTATAGCTGGCGACCCCCGAGTATTTAATTCAAGGCCCTACTGAATATTATCCAGGCTTCAGACTCAGCTGGGATAAGGGTGCTGTTCCTTCAGCTAATCATCACAGACTGCCTCTCTACGAGGTTGGTAAACTCACTCACCAATCTGAATCCAGCTGGAGGGACTGCTGTTGCTGGGACAACGCAGAGCAGGATCACACACTGTCGTCCTTGTTTCTACTCCGCTTTGGGTTGTTTGGGCGGAATCTGAAACTGCGGTATAGTGTTAGCTTACCGACGATCGCAAGCAACGCCTAGGTCACAGCAAGGGAGGGACTCACGGCCGCTGTTGCGAAGACGTGTTTGTTTTCTTTGCTTCGTCCTTGTGTGTGTCTAGAGCTCTGTGGTGTAGCAATCTTCTAGAAACGGGGTGGTGTCTGCGTACAATCAAGCAGACAGTTAGATAGATAGTCATCGAAGCCGGGTTGCAGTTGCGTAGTGCAGAGGAAACAAGTTATACAAGAAGGCTGGTAGGATGGCGTAGCGGTAGCGGTCAAGCCGGTAATATCAATATTAGTGTAGGCGATGAAGTTATAGTGTGTCGGTGAGAAAGATAGGAGAGAGAAAGCACGAGATTGCTGGCGTACTTCAGGGCTGGCCAGCAGTATTGTTGTGGTGAGGTCACCATGGCCGAATCATTAGACAGAGCACACCGCCGGGTGGGATAGCAAGCTGGCTGGGTACCTTGGTGTCGGGCGCTCCTCAACACCTTCAAAATCAAAAATGAGACGCACGATGATAGTGGAATCGAGCTCGATTTTGTGACCCATGAAACGTTCTCTCGGGACCACGTCTCATCTTGCGGGAGGGCGTCCGCACCTCATCGAGTGTGTTGCTTTCGGCTACATTGGTGTCCTAGAGGGAGTACGCTTGAGGCAGACCTGGGTTTCTGTCCCTCTGCCTCAAAGAGCCCGTCGCGTGGATGTGATTCCGTCGTCTTCCAGCTTTGCAACTTGATCCGAAACCTCTGTGCAGCCTGGTTAGTCCTTCGAGTCTTGACCATTCAGCCTTAGTGTCGTACCATCCATATTGTCTTCAGTCCTCGATACTGTGCGCTGTAGCAGCTACTATGGCCCCAACATCACTGATTTCGTAGATGGTAGTAGCCTGATGTGGCTTCTGTGAAGGTCTGCTTCATATGGTCGGTATTCTTAGGTGTGCGTTCGCTATTAGCATCCGTTCCAGGGTAGCGTTGTGAAGCAGCAAGAACATAGGTAAAACAGAATGTCCTTGAGCAATGTCGCAATCCCATCAAACGCTCGGTCTCCTTAAAACTATGCGCAGATCCAGTTGAGTGACAGGGGTCATCCATTTACTACCTTGTCTCGCTGGTACGAGTTCTCCTACAATTTGTGCCATTGCCGAGGTTCGCGAGAGATTCGCGAATAATGGGACGTAACATGATCTCTTCTTGACCTTACAACGCATGTTTTGTGCCGAAGATGAACGCCCAACGGTAAGATATGAATGCTAGATCGGAACGTCGCATCGACTGACCACATCAGGGGCCTACTATACGGATCTTGATGTACGACAGCGGACCCATGCTGCTACACAAAGGGCCAGCGAAAGACATTATCTGACCATGTTATGTTGCCACGAAGGTAGGGTTGCCGCGCTATGGATGTCTGTACTAGGTTGAGATGTGCACCTTTGCAGTACATGGGATAGGAGATTGCGACGTCTGCAATGCAGTTACTACGACAAGCAGGGGCTAACTAGGAACGAGAGAGTAGTTGACACCGGTGCTTGTTTTGGCTTCTAACACCACCGTTCTGGCTGCGCTTCTGGCGTTAACGGAAAGCTGGATCAGCACTATCGTGGACGAACAATTTAGGGGTTCACTACGTCCGTCTAAAACTGCCTTCTCCTGCCAGAATGGAAAGGCAGACGTCTGCGTTGTCGTTTCGATCGACCTGGTCCTGCTCGTAACTGTTGTGTGAGAGGACCGCACTCTTTGCTGATGTTCGGCAGCTTCCTAGCCCCTGTGCTGGAGGTTTAGGAGAGTGTTCAACGTTCGTCCAGGAATTGCCTACTAAAGCACGTACCTCGACAAGAGACTGCAGCGGCAGAACTACTCATGATGGAAGCTTACATCGTGATTATATGCCGCCTTATCTTTCATATCTTCTATCTTACTCCGTGCTAGCTAATCACTGTTCAACCGCGAGCACAACCAGGCTTTCAGCACGCCTTCTCTGCGGTGGCAAGCCGGTACTCCCAAACAAGTCTATGCGAACTAGCGATCAACGATGTGGTGTGCAACGACCGTCTCTTCGATGAGATCAAGGGAAATGTTGACAAAGCCTTCAACTGCAAACTGGAAAAGCCGCATTGGCGTGGTAGTCCAAGCCGTTGAGCTTCATGCGCAATGAAGTCGAGTGTGAGGATGATTGGCATGGGACGGGCGACGTTTGCAAGCGGTTTGTCCACCCGGACGATGAGAAACTGAAGGCTACTGGTCTTCACTTCCGTGGTACGTCGTATGAAGCATTGAAGCTCGAGAGAAGTCTTGGCACAAAGATGGCTGCGGCGTTACAGGTTCAAGTCGGGGCACTGGTAAGGTCGGAGTCAGGTGTAGAGGCTTCATCACGATATCAGAAGCTGATCACCCTTTGACATGGCTCACTATCGTTTCAGACATGAGCAGGCATACAGACAATGACAGCAATATATAAGCTGGTGCATCCCACCATACTTCTCTTTAACCACTTCTCCCGGTGATTTATTCTATATTGGCTAGAACGACTCGTCACCATGGCAGCTGGCACCAATTTGATGGATATGCCACAGGAGATCCTTGTGATGATACTGAGAGCATATTTCGCTGGTGTCGAGGTCAATCTCATACATCCCGATAGCCGCTGCTGGGACGCGAAGAAATGGCAGTGGACGGAAGAGAGGCCTCAGCCACGACGGCAGAACTTTCTTTCGCCGCTGCTTGCCAACAAAACATTGCATTCTATCTCGTCCGAGTTGTACTTCGAGCACGCAACGTTCCACTTCAACAAGAAGCAACAAGCAAGACTGTACCAAAAGGCGCCCACCGACCAGTCGAAGAAGTTCCGATATGTTTCAGGATTCCTTGATCCGTTGGTCGATGGGGAGTTCGCAAAAAAGCCAGTTAAAGAGACCTTTCCAGAGCTACAACTGATGGTGCTCAAGGCCAGTATGGGTACAGACACATATGGTGAGATAAACATGATCTATGTCGCTTCACGACGTTGCTGACAGCAAGGCAGTCTATCGGTCAAATCTTAGATGGATCAAGAGTCTGCAAGACATTATTGAGGCTCAGGACGTGCGATTCACCGCTTACCTCAATATCACTTTTACACCAGTATCCAGCCCTGTGAGATCGTTCCAGGTGAGTCAGTAGGTCCTGCGATTGGGACCATGCTGACAAGAAAACCCAGCAATCTATTAAGAAACCTCAGCGAAACCAATCCGCTAAGGAACCTCAGCGATCCGTCAAATTCATGGTGACGAAGGGTGGTTCTATCCAGCTTTTTGAGACCCGACATGTCGATCAAGACTTCTATTACAAGATCAAACATGACTTGAAAGCTGCATTTGGTGGGGATGCATGCACAAGCTGGCCAGAATGGCAGAGTGGCAAGCATCGTCGTTATTGCGAAGTAGAATGGCAGAAGTGAGAGACGAAGGACGGAGTTCTCGCATAATTAGACATAGTGGAAGGGTTCGAAAGAGACATTCAACGAGCTGTTGCATGACTTCGACCCAGGAGCTATGGACAGCAGATACGCGAGACGACGGGCGAGACCTAGTATCTGCGAACGTGGCGTACGAGGAACGAGACTTGCTTACTGGGGCAAAAAGGAGCTCGCTGAATCATGCTTATTACAGCTTAGCTTAAGAGCGGGATCGGTTCCGCATTGGCGATGACCAATTCTTAACTCATCCTTCAAATGTGCTGCGAGTACTCTTTCGAATCTTGAGCACTGCTAACTCATCACCAAGAGGTCTTCAAATATTGTACATAAGCTTGATTCAGCTTACAGGTAGGAGATCGAATTCTTTGAAGAACAAGACACGTGCATCTTCTCGCAGCTTCTCTGTCCGTGATCTGATTCACATTAAAAGCAGCCGGTGCCACCGTGATACTGCTCAGATCATTCCCCAAAGAACTCACAGTCATAGTGAATACCAACCTGGCCTCGAAAAACACATTGAAACGTTTTAATCGACTCGTAACATCTCAAACGAAGAAGAACAACAACAACAACCTCAGGACCTTCATGACAACTACCGCCACCATGTCCACATCCCGCGCAATCAAGAAGAGCTATTTGGCGAGGGAACAAAGTGAGGGCGCTGGTGCCACAGTCCGCCGCAGCATCGGCGTCCCTCAACTTCGCAACTTTAGCCCCTTCCTCATGCTCGATCACTTCAACGTTTCGCCTGGCGCTGGCTTTCCCGACCACCCGCATCGTGGCCAGGAAACAATAACATACCTTCTGGAGGGCGCCGTCGAGCACGAGGACTTCGCAGGTAACAAGGGACGTCTCGAAGCCGGCGACCTACAATTCATGACGGCGGGACGAGGCATCGTACACGCTGAAATGCCGGCGCAAAATACGGAGAAAAATGTCGGGATGCAGCTGTGGGTCGACCTGCCAGAAAAGCTCAAGATGTGCGAGCCACGATACCGAGATCTGCGGGGTACCGAAATCCCCAATGTGACCACCGACGACGGCAAAGCCGAAGTTAAGGTGATATCGGGAAAGAGCCAGGGCGTAGATTCAGTGAAGGATCTCGCATATACACCAGTCTGGCTGCTCGACATCTTGATTCGGCCAGGCGGGAAAATCGAGCAGGATTTGCCTACAAAATGGAACGCCTTTGCCTACGTCTTGCAGGGCGTGGTTGATTTCAGCAACGGCACGAAGAAGTCGGAGACGATAACGCCATATCACAACGTCGTATTTGAGCAGGCCGGTGACTCAGTCACTATGTCTGTTGAGGAGGGTGCTGATCAGGGGGCAAGAATAATACTGGTTGCAGGTCAGCCCTTGGATCAGCCGATTGTGCAGTATGGTCCTTTCGTCACCACGACTAAGGAGGAGGTTATACAGGCAATGATGGATTTCCAAACCGCTAGCAATGGCTTTGAACGGGCGGCTGATTGGCAAAGTGAAATTGGAAAGACCATGGGCAGAGTGCACTAAGGCATGCTGTGTTAGCACATTGTAGACGTAGCACTGTAGATAAATAGATGCTGCAATCTAGAGCTTGGACTTTTGCACCTCGAATGTTTATCGACCCTTCCTGGCCCAGCTTTGTGACTGCCTCCGCTGTTGCCCTCTCATCATTAAGTGAACTCAAGGTCGTGCCTGCCTACGAGGTGCTGCACTTCAGTGTACTTAAGACAAGCTACGTCCCTCATGTTCAAGCACGTCTCACCTCTGTGCCATTAGTCGCACACTTCACACTACTTCGTAATTTTATGCGACTCCGTGGACAGCCGATGAGCTACGGTTAGATCGGGCCCAACGCTCGTTAGCACATGCCGAGATTCGGTTGCGCTCGCCCGCTCTGCCGTTGGTTCCAACTAAAGAGTTGGAGATGAACTGACTTTGCCTCAAATGGTGGACTCCCTGATTTGGCATGGACCCTAGGGGACCGAAGCACTTATCTACCATCCTTCTCTACCTACGTAAGTCAAGGTGAAGCTCTGCTTAATCTGAACAGAAGCACTGTCAAGTATAAGGACTTCTTGGCCACGTCACTTTGAACGAAAAACGATCCAAAACTAGCACTTGCTTGAGCACCGTGACTGTCACGCTATCGCCAGCTTCCCAACGTAGCAACCGAGCACGCTTCCCAACGCACCACCAAGCAAGACGATCGTAGACATCTACCAGTCCAAAAAGCGACGTCAAGCATTTCATATCAGTCTGTGCCCAAAGCGACACGCAACTCATCATGTTCTACGAACCAGGCAAAACAGACCACGGTCTGCCCTTCGACCCCTTCAAGGCCTGTGTCGTGCCCCGCCCAATTGGTTGGATCTCAACAGTCTCGTCCACAAACCAGACCAACTCGCAGCCGACCGCAAACCTAGCTCCCTACTCTCAATTCCAAAATCTGACATTCGACCCTCCATATGTCATGTTCAGTGCGAATCAGACCCCAGAGGAAACGAGGAAGGATGTATGTCGTCTCCTATCCGTTCCTAATGATTGAGGGATAGCATGCTAACCAATTCCTCAGTCCGTAGTCAATGCAGAGGCGACAGGTATTTTCTGCTGGCAGCTCGCTACCTATCCGTTAAGGGAAGCGGTGAACGTCACCTCCGAGCAATTGCCGTACGGCGTCGATGAGTTCGAGCAAGCAAAACTCGAGAAGACGTACTCGAGACTGCTGACGCCGAAATCTCCTGTGCCGAACTTCCGCGGTATACCGATGGTGGCCGACTCCCCAGTGAGATTCGAGTGCGAGTACCACTCAACCATTCGTCTACCGGGCAACCCACCAATGGGCACAGTCGACATTGTGATCGGCAAGGTGGTGGGCGTGTACATAGCCGACGATGTCATAAATATGCAGACGGGCAAGGTAGACGTTGCCAAGACACAGCCGATCGCGAGGTGTGGGTACTACGATTATGCTGTTGTCAGGGAATGCTTTGAGATGAAGATGCCTGGTGCTGACATCATGAGAGCTGGGCTTGAGGGTAGCAGTAAGAAGAATAGGGAGGCGAACAAGGTGAACGAACAATCCAAAGGGGCAGAAGGAAAAGTGGCAGTGGAAGAGTCACCCTCCTCACATTGGAACGGCAACGGCGCGCCAAGTTATGATAGTATCTACAAGGTGAAGGAGATCGAGGCGAGAATTGAAAAAGAAAAGCCGCTTTGGAGTGAAAGCGACATACCTGGTTATGGGATCACCCCAGCTACAAAACCGGACAATGGTCACACATGGAGCGGAAACGGTGCACCCTCGACCTATGGTAGTCTATGCGTCTAAGATTGCGAAAGGCTTCACGCCCAATAACTCCTCTGAGAGAGCGCATAACGGCAGGGCAGGACATATATCAATTCTTGCGTCTTTAGTTTTTCAACAAATCAATCGCTCCACAATCCTGAATCTATCATATACCTACCAATTCTATGCCTTCAGGTACGCAAACCCAGCCTCCGGCTTCAGCGACGGATACCCACTACTATCAACCTTGGGCAAAATACTGATCTTCCTCTCTGTCTCCTTCGTATTCGCCTCCTTCCACCTCTCCACCTCAGCCTCAACACTCCAATCACTGATCTCCTCCCCTCCCAACGCAAACTGATGAATCTGCGTCCCGCTAGCCTGTGTGTTCAGCGGCATCGGCACGAAATTCTCAATCGCCCCGTTCACTCTCCCCTCGAGCACTTCTCGACATAAGTACGGCTCGGCGGCGAGAGGCCGCCCAATGCCAATCCCGTCACAACTCCCCTCGCTGATCGCCAACGCCATCCCGCTCGCAGACCGCAGCCCGCCCGTGACATACACCTTGGTCTTGCTCAGGAGCGGCCTAATCTGCTCCGCAAACTCAATGAAGAACGCCTCGCGCTTCTTCGTGCTCTCCTTGACATGGTGGAATGCTCTCCCCTCGAACGTGCCGCCGCTCAGATCTACGAAATCCACCTTCGCACTAGCAGAAAGAGTAGGTTAGCAAGCCTGTAACGGCAGTATTGGTGTTGGGAGACGGGACGCGAATCAAGGGTGCCGTGACAGTCAAGCCGAGACCTTTGTAAGACACGTTCATCTCGGCTTCGACCCCTCGGCTCTCGCCCATCGCATCGCATCGCATGCTCAACCGGTAACACAACGGGTCCCCAAGAAAAAGAAAACTCACCCTTCAAGCCTCAAACACAACTCCCGCGCCTCCTCCGGCGTCGTCCCCTTATCCTGAAACTCCACGCTATTAAGCTTGACGCACACGATGAAACTCGGATCATGCGCCCTCACGCGCCGGTCGATCTCCGCAATGACCTCGAAGACGATGCGCGACCGGTTCTCGAACGAGCCGCCGTACTCGTCTGTGCGCAGGTTCGTCGTCGGACTGAGGAATTGCGCGAGTAGATAGCCGTGCGCGCAGTGGACTTGGACGCCGTCGAAGCCGGCTTTCCAGCAGAGGTAGGCGGTTTCGCCCCATTGCGCGACGACGCGGGCGATGTCGGACTTTGTCATGGGGCGGGGAGGCGCGAATTCGTTGCCTGGTGGGCGATATATGTCAGTGAAGCTGTAAACTAACAATATGACGAGGGTGGGAGAGACGATGGGCGGGTAGGGAGTGCCTGGACGAGCGAGCCGAGCTATACAGTGCAATATGTCGCAGGATCGATGTTTGGTTGACGTTCACTCCGTGTTCGATCGGAGACAGGTTTGTTAGGGTTTCACTCACCAGCCCACTTGATCTTCAGATGGACGTCGCTAGCACTGATCGGGTTCGGATTGAGGTACCTATTCCCCTGCCGACCCGGATGCGAGAGCTGCGCGACGCACAGAGACCCATGCGCCTTACTGGCCTTGACGACCTCCGCGAATGCGGCGACGCGCCCGTCGTGGTCGTCCGGCAGGATGGGGTTGCCGTAGGCTTCGACCGCGTCGTACGAGGTCATGGTGTTTCCGGTGACGATGATCCCGATTTGGCCTTCGCCCCAGATCTTGTAGAGGTTCGTGTAGGCTTCTGTTGGGTAGCCTCGGTGGGTCTGGGATGTGTGAGTGCTGTACTGTACTGTACTGTACTTCTAGTGCGACTATGTTGTGCTGGTTAGGGGTGAGTGTGGACAGGGCGGGACTTACGATATCCTCTCCCTTGTCCGGGTCGTTCCACTTGCAGAGGCGTTCCGTCATTGGGGCTTTGAGGAAGCGGTTCATGGCTGTTTTGCCGCTGAATTCGAAGGTGATGGGTTCGGCTAGGATCGAGGTGTTGGCGGTCGGGTCGGAATCGACGCGGAGGTGAGCTCGTGGGTCGGATGTGCTGTGTGGTCCGTCTGGGTTTGAGGCCATGGGTGGGGGGGTCTTTGAGACCGTGGCCATGTCGTACTCCATGATCAAAGTTGGATTGGACTCTGGTTATGGCTAGTTTGAAAATTGGGGTGAAGGATTCTGGCCTTGTAGGTGTACTTAGTCTTATGACAACTTGTCTTGTGACAATACCAGATGCGGAACCAAGGGATGAATGATGGACTCTATATATCAGCGGCAGCCGGTCACGAATGTACAGGGAATGACAATAGAAGAAGAGGTGAGAAAGTAGGAACCATCCGACACATCACACTGAGTAGAAGGAAAATCATTAATTCAGCCATGTCTATCTTTCATCATACTTCGAGTGACCTATCACGAGCCATGGCTCACAGATCATACTGTCCCGAGGTTTGGGGTAGTACGTTTGAAGGGTTGGAGGTGCTTTTTCGAGATGCACGCAGAAGTGCAGTATGGTGGTGGTGCGGAGAAAAAATTGGTTGCCTGAAGTTCTAGGGTGCTGCTCTTTGACTTTCATGAGGTTTCGTCCGGCCGTCACGTTTTCCATAATGGAATGAAGCTCGAACCGGTTGCTCCAATGCTAGGATCCTGCTTGGTGTTATACACTACCTGCTCAGCAGGCATGGATCTAATGATGTTGCCGGCTTTCAGGCAGTTGCTCATTTCGCGAAGTGCAGGTCATAGTTCAACCACTTCCTCGCCACAACCTCATCAACCGAGAGACCTGGTTTGCCATAGGTCAGAGGCAAGAAGTAATACCAACCCCACAGCACCGCAGACATGATTACGCCAACAGCCATCCAGGTCGCGGTAAGACTTTGACCCCTCAGTCGCTCAGAAGCAGACACAAATGCACGTCTTGTCTTCTCTGGCACTTTGGCGACTACCTTGTCCTTCTTTGCTAAGACAGTCTCATCATCAATGACAGGCTCAACATTGAAGATGAACTCGACAAGCGCACCCGAGACCAGACAACTCGCTAAGTGAGCCGGCAGGTAGTGGTGCAGGAAGAGCTGTCGACCCATAAGGTAGAAGGGGAAGTAGTGAAGTGCCCAGCAGAGGAAGAAGAAACCAGTACTGTTGTAGAAGCGCGTCCTAGTGCGGTGATCGAGGGTATCAACGCCGCGTCTCAAAGAGAGCTGATCTGCACCAATGATGCCAGCGAACATTGCAAGGAGTGCTGACGCAATCCAGTAGCCGATCGGATTACCAAGGAAGTAGATTTGCTGTCTTGTGCTATCCTGGGTCCAGAAGCTGACACCTCGAAGCAGGAATGGCCACTGAAATGGCAGGGAAGCATATGGATGACTGGCTGTTAGGGCATTGTTGTGGTAGAACATTGCTCTTTGCAGCTCGAAGTACTTCTTGAGGAAAGGCACATACTTGGGCTTGCGCTCTTCTTTGACCAGCCGTTCTGAGTCTAGCGGGATGCTCGGGATCTCGTCAACGTACCAGATATTGCTGGTCTGCTGAGCATTCTTGTTCCCGTTGATCTCGGCTTGCTTGAAGGCCCACTCAGGAAGAGGTGTAGTATGTGTCCACATAGCGACCTTAGATGGGTGATGAATGAGCTTGAACTGGCCAGCCATCGACCTGAATGGTGTTCCAGTCTTGGCGCCTTCGACTCGAATCTCAAACAAGGTGTCATTGTGTCGCTCGCCAGCTGCCAATTCGGTGCTCACAGTGGTGAATTCCTGGTTGGTAGGGTGATAGGGAGATGCGACGTCGTGTGTCAGAAGCATGGTATTTGTGCCCAAGTGAAGTAGCTTGACGACGTCTCCGCTCGTGACGAGATGGCCTGCCATCTCATCTTGGGGTAGAGGGTGGTTGTGTGGCAGGATCTGCCAGTGGTTGTTTGTGTCGTTGAATGGATAGCCTGTGACTTGCTGGCCCTGACTAGAGATTCGACCATCGTCGTATCGTAGAGGGTAGTTTTCGGTGTGACTGTGAAGGTAGGTCTTCGTGTCCTTGTGGCGCAGAGTGATGCTATCGTAGTAATGAATGTCAACTGCAGCTGCATGCATCGGGTTGTCGGACAGGGTCTCTTGGAATTCGGGAGACATGAAGTCGTCACCGGGACCAGATTTTGAGAGAATGGCAAAGTGGACCTGGAACCAGAACAGGTAGAAGAAGAAAGGCACAATGACCAGACCAACCAATCGTGCTCCAAAGTGTTTTCCAAATGTCCAGAGCTCCAAGGCGCCTCCTTTTCTATCGATATCGAGCAGATCCCATAGGTCGATGGCGACGGCGAAGCCAATGGCAATAAAGATGAAGAGGCCGACGTATTTGGTGGACATAACGCAGCTCATGTTGAAGCCAGTCAACAGCAGCCATTTCCACCATTTTCGACCAAAGGGCTCGTGTCTTTGCTTGTAGAACTTGATGTAACAAAGCAGGCTGACTGCCATGAAGAAGACGAGAGTGGCATCGAGGAGGATCAGACGTGTCTGGCCAATGTGAGAGTTATCGAAGAGGACCAAGCAGGAAGCAAGGACGCAGGCTGGGAGAGAATAGCCGGATTCCCACATGATCAGGAACACAACCGTGACAGTGACAGAGCCGAGCAATGCAGGGAGGGCTCGATAAGCGACGTATGGCACGTTGTGCTCGATGTATGAATCGCCAATGTTGTCGAAGAGGAACTCTCCGCTATAACCCACAAGCCAGCCGACCAGGGCGAACAGGAGTTTGGCGAAGGGAGGGTGCACATCGAAGAAGTAGAGCCGTTGGAGGTAGTATGAGGCAAACTGGTAGCCCGTTAGTTCCATGATATGGCCGTGCTTGTGTAGATGCCTACCTTGCCGAAGTGTACTTCGTCGAAGACCACCTCGTTTGGATGGCTAATGCCGTAGAATCTGGTTGCGAAGGACAGCAGGGTGATGATGCTGATAGCAATCTTGTAGTCCCATTCATTCTGTACATTGGCTTGCGCAGAGTCAAACGCCTTTGCGATCTCTTTCTCGACCTCATCACCCTTGCCGTTGACCTTGGTCTTCTCCTTCCCAGCCCGTTGTCGAAGGTTCGCATTGACGGGGGACGACATCTTTACAGGTGCTGTGCACCAACCTTGACAAAGATTGATCAGTCCAGTATATTGGGGTAAAAGAGGAGGCTGAAAGGAGTGTGAGAAGTGTAGAGCAGGAATCGCAAACTGGTTGTGCTCCTCTATCATTGTTTGACACTGGAATATCTGGCCTAAGTTCACGCACACGCATTTCAGGGTCCAAGTCTCCACACGCTAAGTTCAGGGGGCACCCCTTGCCTAGAACATTGATCACACGAGCAGTGAAGAACAACTGAGATGCAACACAACAGGTCGAATGACTGAGAGCACAATTGCTACCTAATATGCATATCGAAAGTGCAGGTTCTGCTTGTCCGTCAGGTCATCAAATGCAATCCTGTCACCTTCCTCCTTATCCAGATTGAGCATGTCCCTCCTTCTGTTCTCACGCCGGAACATGAAGTAAAGCAGCGCCGAAAGCACCACGAGCAACGTATAACAGACAATCACTGCTGTCCATAGTTGCGGATAATGTTGGCCCACCGTCTGCGTCTTGATGAGTTGAGGCCCCACAATGTTGCCCACACAATAGAACGTGAATGTTGCTGCAGCTGTGAAGCTCTTCTTCGAGTTGCCCGCCGTGTTCACCATGCCCAAGGACACGATCAAGGACGTGACTGGCGCGAAAGTGCCGAGAATCGAATAGCCAGCAATGGGCGTTGCAGCCCTCCGGTACCACCTGCTCTTCCAGATCATGGCACACCCAGCGATGACTGGCAGGCAATTCAAGGCGAGCATGATGAGCCGGACGTTCCTGATCTTCAGGCTCACATAGCCGACAAGAAGGATGCCTACGAAGCAGATAGCACCCAGTGGCATCTGCCAGAGCAAGGCATCATATGCTGACCACCCGAATGTTGACACGATCAGCGGGCCAAAACCACTGATGCAGCCATTGATCACATACGCAATACCCATCATCATCGTAATGATCCAGACTTTGATATCGAGCATTGCCTCTTTGATCTGCTCCCATTTGATCTTCTGGCACCGCATGCCGAGTTGTCCTTGGCGCAGTCGTTCAACAGCCACAACTTTCTCTTCGCTTGTGAACCACCAAGCTTCAGCAGGCGAATTAGGCAAGAATAACATCACGATTCCGAACAGCACCGTTAGGGCACCGGCGAAAAGATAGAGATACTGCCAGCTTCTTAGTGAGGCATTATGGATGTGAGCGAAGCCGTAGTTGAGCAACTGCGCAGTGTGTTAGTGGGATGCCAAAGACGCTGAGCGACCGCTGGTCACCATATGCTTTCAGTGTGTGGAAGAATCACTTACCGAGCCAACAACGGTCATACCTCCTGTACTGCTATACCACAGGCACTGCCTCCATGTCTGTTCAGCTTGGGTATAATACCCACTAATGATGACCATGAAGGCCGTTGGCACAATTGACTCCGCAAACCCTAAGAAGAACCGCTGAGCATAGAGGCCTCGAAAGTCTGTGACTCCCGCGGTCGCCATTGCCACGGCGCCCCAGATAATGACGACAGTGCCGACCGTCTTGCCCACATCAAAGCGCTGAAATAGGTAGGTCAGCGGGAACAGGCCCGCCAGCATACCAAAGTAGAACAGGGAAGTTGCCCAGCTCAATCTCAGAGTCGATACCTTTGGTGGCGTTGCGGTAGGATCGACGACGACACTGAGATCAAGATCTGTTCTCATCCCGAATATAGTGGCTCCGCCGAGGATAGCCTTGTCGTAGTAGACCAAGCTATAACCGACAAACATCAGCGGTATGAGGATGAAGTCAGTCTTCCGAACGAGTCGGCGCTCGACGTTTTTGTCCCATGATTGAGCGTACTCTGGGACCAGCCTTGCTGCTATGTCTTTCTCATCTTCTCATCATATGTCAGCTTAGTATTGCACGGAGGAACATAGATCATACTTGGTCCTTTCATCGCCGTAACGAAGGTGATTGACAACCACTTTGTGTTGAGCTTGGCTGTTGCAACGAGTGACCTGTGTGAAAGAGTGGCGGGACGAGATAAAGCGCCAGCAGGCAGGTTGAGGGGCTAAAGGCGACAGTAGCACATGAAGGTTATGAAGTGCACATAGCTTTGTTGAAGACCTCGTGCCGTGCTGGGATGTTGTCCATACATGCACAAGTATAGGCTAGTCTTGATACATGACCCACATGTTCAGGAAATCATTTACGATTATCCAATGCCAGAAGAAGTTGACCAGCCAAGCAGGTTATCACATAGTTATTCTACAGGCTCGAGCATTTCATGCAGTACTCTGTACCAGTGAAATTGCTAAATGAGTGATGACTGCCCCGCTCGAGTGCCGATGGTTCTGGACCGGCTGCCAAGAAGTGCTAACAGGCATAGGAACACCGGGGTAGGGTGGCACCATCGGACTGTACAGCCGTCAAGGCTTCGCTCTCAGCGAAAAGACCTCAGCCATATTGACACAAGGAGTCTTGCTGTTAACTTGTGTAGTACGAGAAATTGAGAACGACCGGGAATTCCAGGCTGCTCTTGTATACACGTTGAGCGAGCTCTACCATGCCTGTCTTGAAAGATTGCCGCAACCTGCCTACTACCTTCTCCATTGGACTAAGAGGTGGCTGGAAGAAATTTTAGCAGTGTCCGGTCCATCAGTAGGTACCAGGTCAAGGAGTTTTCCAGGCCGGTGATATCGTCGGGAGTCTTTCACATTTGCGCTGGCACTGCTCGATGGTGAATCATGGATCGAATTTGAGCGCCTTAAAGTCCTTGGTGATATTCGTGATAGCCTGCTCAACCGGCAATCTCTCCATACTGCTCGCACCGAAGAAGCCATGAACACCTTTTGTCTTGCTAAGCACAAACTGCGCATCCTTAGGCTCGGCAATCGGTCCACCGTGGCAAAGCACAATAACGTCCTTATTGATTGCAGTGGCGGCATCCCTCATCTTCTGTACCAAGCCAACGCAATCTTCCAACGTCTTCCCACTCTGCGCACCAATCGAGCCAGAAGTCGTGAGACCCATATGGCAGACCAGCACATCCGCACCAGCTCTCGTCATCTGCTCTGCCTCGTCCACGTTGAAGACATACGGGGTTGTCAATAGATCAAGCTCATGCGCCTGTCTAATCATCTCCACCTCCTTATCATATCCCATCCCCGTCTCCTCCAGATTCGCACGAAACGTGCCATCGATTAGTCCGACCGTAGGAAAATTCTGCACTCCTGCAAACCCCATACTCTTTAGCTGCTCAAGAAACTTGGGCATGATTCTGAAGGGGTCTGTGCCGCACACGCCTGCTAGGACAGCAGTCTTGTTCACGATGGGGAGGACTTCTCGAGCCATGTCGACGACAACAGCATTGGCGTCGCCGTAGGGCATTAGACCAGCCAAGGAGCCTCTACCGGCCATACGAAATCTTCCTGAGTTGTAAATAATGATCAGATCAGCACCACCTGCTTCGATGAACTTAGCTGAGAGTCCTGTGCCTGCACCCGCACCGACGATGGGCTGGCCATTGCGGACCTGCTCGTCAAGGTACTTGCGTACTTCGGACCGCGAGCTTGGAGGCGCCATGCTGCCTTCGTTTACAGGATCTCTAGTATGAAGTCCTTGGACAGTCTGGAGGAAGCAATGCTCAGCATCAGAATGGCCTCGTCGATAGCCGGAGGTCCGCAAAAGGAAGCGGAGGCCTGCAACTCGGATTTACAAGACAAACAGACGTCACTTTTAGGCTTCGAGCAAGGGTGCGCACCGCTGAAGTGGAGCTTCACAAGGCCATTACCGGTGTACCCCAGGAGGTTTCCCCTTTCGAGTAGCAGCATCTCTGCCTCCTCCTCCGCACTCCAGTGCCGACAAGGTTCTAGGGGGGCCTGCTGTCCTGTGAGGGTTTCGGGACGTGCGGTGCTCACGACAACAACCATCATTTGCTACTGTACGACTAGGCATCGACATATCTTGTACAGCTTTTGCAGGGGGCCACGAAGGATCTGTCCAAGTGGATAGATATCACAAGACACTCCAGAGCAAGACAGTCTAGCTTGACACGTCCATTAGAAGGACGGTATATCTATATAAAATGCAACAGCTGTGGCCATTACAAGACGGCGAGCCTCTCAGCTATCCTTCTTACCACCAGTTCATGAGCTCTGACTGTTTCTCTTGATCTGACTATTTCTCAACGCCCCTCTCCATCCAGGTCAGATAGTCCAGTACTGATTCGCTCTAGACAAGCAACATGTCCACAATCCGCTACTTCGATGTGCCACACGTATTCCGCTTCGGCCAGCGAGATGATCAAACTGACCACACATGGATGCGCTTCTACCGCGCCGCAACCTGTTTCGAGGTCACCATCGACGGGCCCAACATAGCCGGCACCCCTTTCGAGCAGGAATGGGCTCGCAGAGCCTTCGCTCCAACCAGCCACACCAACTTCGTTCAGAACTGGAACGACTTCTGCGATTGTATACTCACGCAAATCCTGCCGACACTCCAAGAACTTGCTGCCGCCGGACTCCGTTCTTGGACGACCCTGGAGGACTACATCAAAACAACGACCTACAAGCTGAGCCTCCACAAAGCCACAACCAAGACAGGCAACGACGACATCCAGGTCAAAATCGACGAAGGTCCAACTGCAAGACCAGCATTCGAGCTACATCCCGAGCTCCTCTCGAGTCTCAACTTCCCACTCCCAAACGACCTACCCCACATCCCAGCATCAGTCCTCAAAGTTCTCAGTCAAGATAAAGACCTCCGCCAACGACCCTACAAAGTGCAACTCCCCGACTTCAGCCTCGCCTACCTCATCCCCACCCAAGGCAAAATCAAATCCATGCCATCCGGCACAATAGGTAACCCCTCCCTATCAACCATCGCCACCCACCTCAACCTGCACAACCTCTTCACAGACCCTACAACTCCGCACTCGCACCCGAGACACATTCCCCGTCCTCTAGCAATAGTAACAACCCCCTCCGCCCCACCCAACCCAAAAAGCCCAGACAAACCCCTCTCCGCATCAGAAGATGCCCCAAATGCCCCAAACCAGTCCACACTCACCATACCAGCCCCCAGATTCGCAGGTCTCCTCCTAACATACCTTCATCACGCCCGCCCCCTCTCAGATACAGCCCTGATCACCGATATTACATCCTTCGATGACCCGACTTCAACCCGCCAGTCCCTCCACAAATCTCTCTTGCAAACGATCCGCGTCCTCCACGCCAAAGACCCACCCATTATCCACGGGAATATCAATCCTCACACCGTCATGATCAGTGTCAGACTTTGTCCTTACCTTGTGGGCTTTTCGCAGGACGTTGCGAATGGCTTGTATATCGATCATTGTCGGGCGGGCACGAAGGGAGCAGATCAGGAAGGATTGGAGAGCACTTTCGGGGAGGATGGGTGGTTAGCGCACAAGATCAATCAAGCGACAGGCAAGGTACCGACAGATCAACATTGGACGAAGCGAGCAGAGGTGCAAGCGACGCGTAGAACAGAATGTACTGGACAGCTGTGCGTGGAGGAAATTCTGGACCATAACATGTTGAACTTGGAGGTCACCGAGGTCACAGAAAGCAGGTAAAGTAGGTCACAATCTTATTCGGTCGATATGTCCATATTCTGCTAGCTATGCCATCGATATAAAGACTCAAAACCATCTTGTGCTATGTCTTACAGCTACCATAAACTTCGCTTCTTCTCGCAATAAAATACTGGCATTGTCCCATTCTGCAACATCTTGATCAGGAATCTATCGTTTGTAAAATTAATGAAAAGGGCACTGTGATCGTGCGACTGTCCTAGAGGATGGCTCGACCGTGTCGGCGGAGCTCAGCTCGGCGAAGCTGTGGTGCGTTGTAGAACATGTTCGGCCCAGCAGCAGACGGTTCTTCCGAAGCCGCCTCTGGGCTGGCGGTGACTGTTAGCATGCTCTCGGTTGCGGTCTCTACCATCATTGGAGAGGTAGTGGTATTGAACCAAGGAGCAACAGTGCCAGCAGCCGAAGTGGCACTGCTGAATACTGGACCGTTACTGCCAAAGACAATTGATGATCCGGATGCACCAGTGCTGACAGCAGTCCCAGAGGGAGGAGTAGCTGTGGGGGAGCTGTTGCCAGTAGTGCTTGATGCCGTGACTGAGGACTTGGCTGGTTGAGTCGAGTGAGTGATGCCTTCAGTGCCGTTGCATATGGTGTTCTGGATCTCTTCTGTGTCGATACCAAGAAAGGAGGCTGCGCTATAGTCCAATGTCTTGCATAAGTCCTGCAGAGTCTGGCTGCCATAGGCATGGATTTGAATAGCATATTCCAGGGCTGCGAGATCTGAGAGCAGCTGATTGTTGGTCATGTTGAAGTACAGTCCATAGGCAGCTGCGAAGCATACGATGTTTCCAGCTTGTTGAGCATCGATGTAATTGTCGTTCAAATTGTTAGCAATGCCAGGATCTCTCAGATACTCGCACATCTCGCGCAAAGGCAGCCCTGAGTTGACGATGTTGAGGGCGAACAAAGCAGTGTTGGTCTGTTCAAGCAGCCTGAATTCCCTTACAGTGATGTTCTCATTGGTAGGGTCGATGGCCGAGGAGAGTTGATCAGCGATGCTGAGTACTTGTTTGAGGGCAGTAGCTTCGAAGCTTGTTCTCTTCACCATCTCCTGGTCATCTTGCTGAACAGAGTCTGACGCAGCTGTTCGAGGAGAGATAGGTACAGCCATGTCAAGGCCTCCATAGTCTCGTCGTGTTACCGCTGTGGTCTCAGGCATGCAACCGACTCGGTAGACAGTCAACACAGGAACAGTTGTCTTCTCGGTAAAGTGACCCTGTTGGCCGTCAGTGCTTGTGTCATTGTCTTCATGTTTTTGTACTTACAATCTGAGCAGCGTTGCCGTCGATGTTTTCGACCATGACATAATCACAATCCACGACCTGTCAAGGTCAGTTGGTTTCCTGGTACCATTGAATCTCTGCTCACGTTGAGGTGTTTTGTCAGTATGGCACCATAGATTGTGCTAGTAGGGGCAATCTGTTCAGGGAGGAATGCTGTATATTGCACAGTATGAGGTGCTGTGGGTTTAGGAGACAGTGCTGCACATTGCGGAGTGATGGTCTGGCAGGCCACAGAACCCAGTAGAAATGGAACAACGAAAGCGAAGACCATCTTGTCGGTCTCTTGACTGAGTCGAATAAGTAGCACTTGTAGTAATCAGCACACAATTGCTTCGAGTCTGCCAGGTAAAGATTGAAGAAATGAGTTGGGGGAGACTTGATGAATAAAAACCAGTGAGCCAGTACTTAGAGATGACGAGTCCTCAGACAATTGTTGAGGACAGGTGCATAGGTAGGTACGCCTTCCAAATCATCCGAGGTGGAAGGCACGTTATTGAGCGCAGACTTCTCACCGAAGATGAAGGCAGAGCAGCACACCACAAGTCTGCCACCCGAACCAAGTACTCCATAACTGATCATCGGGCTGTATACTCATCGGAACCAGGCTGAACCAAACACTACCTGTACTATACTTCTTGGATAGCAACAAGCACCTCCTTCGGCAATGCTTTGGAAACATGCCACGTGATTATGCCCAAGCTAGTAGGGTCGATCCTGTGCTGCTACCAGATTGACCTCTAGCAGACGCAGAAGCCATATTACCTAACCAGGACTGCAACTTGACCTCGGAAGTCCCTCACTTGTGTGTAATGCAAGAAGGTATGGAAGCAGGAGGTCGCCGACACCTGACGCGACTTCACAGGACTGTGGTGTGGTCGAAGTCAACGTAGCTTGACCAGTGCAACGACGTGCCGTGTCGTACTGACGATTTGTGTATGAATTGACTCTTCCAGCTCGGTGCAAGATTATGCGTGATCTTAATGTTTTGGAAAGCAAGATGTCATATGGTTGCCGCATTACTATCTGCCTCTGGATTCTGCCGTGGATAGAAGGCTTCTAGGCATGTATCATTATCAGTAAGCAACGATAGCGGTGCCTACGCATCTATTGTCGCAAACCGTTTGCGACAATTCTATTTCGAGCCTCGTCAGTATTATTCAGTGTAGGTTGCGAGGCTGAGGTGATCGCCTCAGTCCTTCCCATAACAGCTTTCATAAGCGCACAGAATCATCCATTCGAGATTGGAAGAGAAGCGTGCGATCACCAGTATCATTTCTAACACGTACACAGCAATCCTTTCAACGACCTAAGAATACGAACAATCTGAACACTACGTCATGCGCTCTGCGCCGTCGACGCGATCACCGCACTAGCAGCTGCGGGATGTATTACACATTTGTAATACACAGATAAGTGCAACGATCCACACGCAGCGCTGCAGAACAATGCGGATGTTCGGGAGAGCTTCGTGGCAGTGGTATTATCGCAGCACTCCCAGTCTGAACGACCAGCAACTTCGAGCGAACTCGCTTGGAAACTCAGAAGAGTCATGTGTTTCAGAATTTCCATTCTTTTACGGTATGCAGACCCCGGCTTCATCGACATCATCCCGTGTGAGGGGGCTGGAAGATGCGGGGACGATGCGATGTGCATAAGCACATGCACGTCGTGGAGATGTAGAACCCAAACCACTGATGATATCATAGCCCGAGACCGGATGCTGCGACCGCCAGAATCGTGATTGCATATGCTCGTACAGTTGCGTTGTGGCATGCCAGCGTAAGGGGCTTAAAAACGGAAGCCGCGACAGAGAGGATCGCGCCGATCGGGTGCAATCGATAGCTGTGAGAATAATGTTCAGTGGCAGTCAGGTCGCGGTTGCGTTGGCATTGTTAGCGGCAAGTTTGTGGTCGCATGGCTGTCTCGAACCTCTTTCTTGGCATGTCGTGATCTTGCGAGTATTGGTGAGTCGTTAGAAACAACATCGACGCTATGCAGTCTGCGAGTGGTCAGCTTGACTAGACGATTTTACGAAGCGATCAATTTGCGGTACCTCTCAGTGCCCGCACAGTCGAATTTGCGCGACCACTGGGAGCACGATCATCACAGCAGATCTTGCTAGCTAACCGGAATGAATTAAGCTGGCGCGAAAGTGGTCGGCAAAGAAGTACTTGTATGCAAAGTCAGCACGACCTTGGTATTTCCCGCGCTAGTATTGGCATAGCAAATGTGCACAGTCTTGCTGTTGTCGCTGAGGTCCAAAATGTGTGATGTGGTTGTCGAAGCACAGGCGAATGTTGGGTGTCTGGACGGCTCTGGTGCTGTGCATGCGCTTCGAAGTTATTTTCATGAGCCTGCAGTCGCGCAGTTTGAGGTAGAACCAGAATGTCCCGGCACGAAGTCTTGGTGCGCATATTTTCTGTTTAGCGATAATGCAAGAATATCACTCAAACATTGGCATCGATTGTTCCAAGGCCTTGGGATCTGGTCGGAGTTGCATCGTGGTACTACCCGCAACTGCAAATCCACAGAAAATGATCGGTCGAAGGTCTCGACCTGAGTGCTTTATTCTTGACCGCTTGCGCTCGCGTTTACGTTTGTGCGAAGGCCGAGGGAAAGCTTGAGAAATGAAACAACAAGGTGGACTCGAGCATATAATAAGCAGGACTCGAACGCGGGCGATATACCGACCCATAATTTGGTACACATATCTTTCACGACGAATTTGTTGCCCGGCCAAAAATGCCGCAGTTGCAGCCAGTGGTCCACCAAAATAAAGTAATTACCGCTGCAGAGATATTCTGTGGGACCCCCAGCACTTCTTTTTCAGCTGCATAGCCGGTGTGCACACACGACGTCCGCATGTATCCCAATGAGCGCTTGTCTGCGCTTTCTGTATTTGCGACGGCAAATGCGATCGTTCTTAATAGCATCGACGTGGTGGCGATAGCGGAGGACTAAGAGGATCGCAAGTGGACGAGGCTGTCGTCGCAATTTCATTTCGTTGTTTATCGAATCTGCCTTTAGGCCTAGCAAATCACAGCAACCGTGAATAACGCGCATGCCGGCTTAGCGCTAGTGGAATGTTTCTTACCGGCAAGCTTCCACTAGCATCCCCAGCTCAGCGGAGCAGTCGCATGCTTCACTTTATGGCAGCTCACATTGCTGTTGACCGTGCGAGAAGTTGTGAACATCTATGGAAGCAAGGACGTGCCTTTTAGTCGAGGTAGACCTACGTAGGGGCGTTCCTAATTGATGTCTCTACCGGTAACTCGCTCGCAAGAGTTGATGTCACGCAGCAGATCGCAAGTGCTTAATTAGCCGATGGACCATGTGAAAGAAGCTGTAGGCTAACAAGCTTGATGATACACGATGATGCACTTTTGGAGAATTCTGGCGAGCAAGACGAGGTATGGCAGCGTGTCGAGCTGTCTGACGCGACAAAGGCTTGCCTGTTCGAGGTTAGACCATCGGAGATGCTGGCGCTGTCTGGCCGTGAGTCGACTAGGGTGATGGTACGCGACATTTCAATGGTAAGAAACAGACTTGACTGAGTGCCGAAAGATGGTGGAGAAAATGATTTGCAGCACGTTTGCTCAGAGACAGCTACTAGCTCAACCGGCCAGTAAAGAGGCGGATAATCGAAAAACGTAATTTGGTACAGTAGCAAGGCCCATCACAAGGCAGTCGCCGAACTTCCCATGCGGGCGACGGTTCATCCTTCGCTGCCCTAACTATGCGCCTCTGACGGTATGCTGACAAGGGTTCGATCGACCGGATTCTGCAGGCGTCACCAGTGTTCTCATGAAGCTGATATCTGCGTTCTTCTGATCGTAAGACTTATACCAAGTACCGCGAAGCTTCGGCGACTACGTTGATGATGTCGATCGTCGCTTAGGCATTATTGTGAGGGCTTTCCATGTGCACACTGGTGATGCGCGCCCTGAAGCAGTGCTCAAACTCTGAACTTGCTCTGCGCACATTTATCTGAACCAGATCCTGCCGCGTTTGAGGGCTTTCAGCCGCGACGCTGTGGGCAAGGTTAGCAGAGCCACCTCGAGCTTTGTGTGCAAGGCTGAATCAAGTAGAGTTGCTTGGTACCGGTAGGCGCACAGAGCACGTTTACTTCTCGACCGTGGTTGCTCTTGATCCCAATCACCACGTCTTACCAGTAGATGTGGTAGGGCATAAGCACATCACAGTCTCGCAGCAGTTGCGCACATTATTGCTTATGCCTATGCCTGTTTGTATATAAGGGGCCGCGTGCCAACGTTCAGTTTCTTGTGCCTTCCCGGACATGTCCTTGACAGCTCGGCTAAGATTCCCTCTACTCGCCCAGCTCCAGGTAAACCGCGCCCCCACACCTTTGAATTCTGCTGTTTACATTTTTGCCTGCGCATCTACCATCTCCCAATCTCTCTCCATCTCACTCACGTCTTCTCTTCATCTCAGATCCGCACAAACCATCAAAGAAAAGCTCAAAAGCGCGTTCGGCACTACTTCAGACTGCTTCGGCGGCTCAAATAAGCCATCCTCGTATCCACGAAGAGGATCGGGACGCCTATTCGCTGTTCTGCGCGCTAGGAGCATCCCTGCCCAAGAAGTCTTGCTTCGCGGCCCATCCCAGCACGGTCAATCCTCGCTCAAATCAACAGTCTGTCAGCTGTAATTTACTGACAGTAACGGTTCGTACATCGAGTCGTATCCCAGAGATTCTCCAGGTCGGTCCTTATCTCATAATGGCTCACGCGGCATGCATGGCTGACTTTAGCTCAAGGAAAGCTTAAGCAGCCAACCAGATTACCCACTTCTGCTCTTGCAGAAGCTATCTCTTCTCCACGACCTGTCGGATTGCCTGTGGACCTCACATCGTCCATTCATCGTCGCTTCAGGTGAGCTCTCTTCTTTCCTACCTCACTTTGTTTAAAGAGGGGTTGGCTTCACAGCTCAAAAGACCTTCCTTCCTTTCCTTTCCCAGCTTGGTCTGACACTTTGACCTTCGCTGTCTTCGTCGTCCTTCTTCTTTTCTCTTTTTCCCTGTTTGTTTGTACTAACCTCTCCACTCACAGCACAACATGTCGGGCGAGAAAGACCTCGAGAACGGTGATCCCAAGCGGGAGAGAATCTCCTTCGCTGACGGCTGGGATCCAGATAAAGATGAGGGAGAATATGCCAACCTCCTCCGCTACATCTCTACCTATCGGGACAGACGATTCTCCAAAGCCCCTTCGCAGGTCTCCGGAGAGGATGTCGCAGATGCCAGCGCCCCCAAAAAGAAGGGCTTCCTCAGCAAAATATTCGGTGGAGGCGAGGGCCCGGGAGAGCTTTTCGAGGTGCCGGATGAATGGGTACAAACAGACATCAACCAAGGTCTTTCCTCATCAGAAGTCGAGAACAGAAGGAAAAAGACCGGCTTCAATGAGCTGGCTGCTGAGAAAGAGAACATGTTCATGAAGTTTGTCGGCTACTTCAGAGGGCCAATTCTTTATGGTGAGTTCATGTCGCGTACTTCTCTCTGACATACGACATTAACGCGTACCTAGTCATGGAACTGGCTGTCCTGCTTGCTGCTGGTCTTCAAGATTGGATTGATTTCGGTGTCATCATCGCCATCTTGCTGCTCAACGCCGTTGTTGGTTGGTACCAAGAAAAGCAGGCTGCAGACGTTGTGGCATCGCTCAAGGGTGACATTGCCATGAAGGCTATTGTCGTCCGCGACGGTAGCGAGCAAGAAATCAAGGCTCGTGAACTCGTTCCTGGTGACATCGTAAGTTTGGACCAATCTCATGCTCGCTGAACCAAGCTGACATGCCTCAGCTCGTCCTCGAAGAAGGTCAGGTCGTGGCTGCTGAGTGCAAACTCATTTGCGACTACGAGAACAAAGGTGCATTCGAAGAGTACAAGCAGTTGGTAAACGATCCCGAGGAGCACTACTCGAAGAACCACACCGACTCTGATGATGAAGATGAACACCACACTGGTGTATCTATCATTGCTACCGATCAATCTGCCATCACTGGTGAATCTCTAGCAGTCGATAAGTACATGGGCGATGTCTGCTACTACACCACCGGTTGCAAGCGAGGTCACGCCTATGGCATGGTCACGCAGTCCGCTCGTGGCTCTTTCGTCGGAAAGACCGCATCCCTCGTTCAAGGTGCAAACGATTCTGGTCACTTCAAACAAGTCATGGACTCCATCGGTACGGCTCTCTTGGTTCTCGTCGTCTTCTGGATCCTCGTCGCCTGGATTGGTGGCTTCTTCCACAACATCCCAATCGCGACTCCTATGCATAGCTCGATCAACCTGCTCCACTACGCTTTGATCTTGCTCATCGTCGGTGTCCCTGTCGGTCTTCCGGTCGTTACCACCACTACCCTGGCTGTCGGCGCTGCTTATCTCGCCAAGCAGAAGGCGATTGTCCAGAAGTTGACCGCTATCGAGTCCCTCGCTGGTGTCGACGTTCTTTGCTCCGACAAGACTGGTACCCTCACTGCCAACCAGCTTACCATTCGTGAGCCATATGTCGCCGAGGGTGAAGACGTCAACTGGATGATGGCCTGCGCCGCTCTTGCTTCTTCCCATAACTTGAAGGCTCTCGATCCTATCGACAAGATCACCATCTTGACACTCAAGCGATATCCAAAGGCCCGTGAGATTCTTTCTCAAGGCTGGAAGACCCAGAAGTACACACCTTTCGACCCCGTCTCGAAGCGTATCACCACTATTGCTACACTCAAAGGTGAGACGTGGGCTTTCTGCAAGGGCGCACCCAAGGCCGTGCTGTCCATTGCCGAATGTGACGAGGCAACCTCGAAGCACTACAGAGATACTGCCGCCGATTTCGCCCGACGTGGTTTCCGATCTCTCGGTGTTGCCTCGAAACGTGGAAACGAACCATGGAAGGTTATCGGTATGTTGCCTATGTTCGATCCTCCTCGTGAGGATACTGCCCACACCATCCTGGAAGCTCAGAACCTCGGTCTGTCTGTGAAGATGTTGACTGGTGATGCCATCGCCATTGCCAAGGAGACTTGCAAGCTGCTCGCTCTCGGTACCAAGGTCTACAACTCTCACCGACTCATTGCTGGTGGTGTCGGTGGCACTACTCAATACGACCTTGTCGAGAAGGCCGACGGTTTCGCTGAAGTCTTTCCCGAACACAAATACCAGGTCGTCGAAATGCTGCAACAGCGTGGTCACTTGACTGCCATGACTGGGGACGGTGTCAACGATGCTCCATCTCTCAAGAAGTCCGACTGTGGTATTGCCGTTGAAGGTGCCACCGAAGCCGCGCAAGCCGCCTCCGACATTGTCTTCCTTGCTCCCGGTCTCTCCACCATCGTTGATGCCATTAAGTGCGCCCGCCAGATTTTCCAGAGAATGAAGGCTTACGTACAATACCGCATTGCACTTTGCTTGCATCTGGAGATCTACCTCGTCACCTCGATGTGTATCATCAACGAGACCATCCGAACCGATTTGATTGTCTTCTTGGCACTATTCGCCGATTTGGCTACCATTGCCGTCGCCTACGACAACGCTCATTACGAACAGCGACCTGTCGAATGGCAGTTGCCAAAGATCTGGGTCATCTCAGTCGCTCTCGGTGTACTGCTCGCTCTTTCCACCTGGATCATGCGAGGCACATTTTTCCTACCAAATGGTGGTTTGGTCCAGAACTTCGGCAATGTCCAGCTCATGCTCTTCTTGCAAGTCTCGCTAGTTGAGAACTGGCTTATCTTCGTCACTCGTGGTGGTCAGACTTTCCCTAATTGGAAACTTGTCGGTGCCATCCTGCTCGTCGACGCCATCTCGACCCTCTTCTGTTGCTTCGGTTGGCTCGGCGGCGAGGAGAGTGAGTTCTTCACCTCACCTGGTTCCATCAACGTCGGCAGGCTGCCATTTTCCCATGAAACCTCCATCGTCACTGTCGTTGTCATTTGGGGTTACTCTATTGGTACCATCATCGTTGTCGCAATTGTCTACTTCACTCTGACGAAGATGTCATCCATCAGCAATCTTGGTCGTCATACGAGATCCAAAGCTGATACTGATATGGAGAACATTCTCGGCCATCTCAGCCGAATTGCCCTCGAGCACGAGACTGATGTCCACGGCAAGTCGAAATGGGTCTTGGGCAGCAAGAGCACCGGAGAGGCAGAAGAGGACTAGAATGTCGAGGCTACGGGACCTCAAAGGAAAGTGCGAAAGGTGTCTACAAACATGGCACTGTGTAACACTCGTAGTCGAGTAGGGGATAGAACGAAGGTGAACAGATACCAAATGATACCATATGTGATTAATGTCCCCAACACTGGATTGGGTTGTATCGATGATCAGTAATCTCTTCAGCTCATCTTTTTCGTTGCATTAACAGTCCGGATTGGATCCGAGCTACCTGAATTCATAGTACAAAATTACGATCCTGTACTCTTTATCAAAGAGTGCTGCTCTGTTTGAATACTGCTAGCTACAATTAGTGGATCGTGTGAAAGCAGCAGCGCGCAAGTCTGACGACAATCCGTGCTCCGACAATTCTCCTCCGAGGAACCAGTGGCCTAATTGCCCACGCCGCTGAGAGCAAGAGTGATGAACCATTGCTGCCAGATTTCAGCAGTATTGGCGCGACCTAGGGATCCGTGACCGAGACAACAACTAATATGTTGGGCTCAAACTTCGTCGTGAGCACACCCAGTAAGGTCCATCAAAATCCGAAGAAACAGTAAGTATACGCATACAACACCGTACCTCCCGCTGACCGTCTTCCGGCGTCGCCAGCGTCATTTAACGCAAAGCATTGATTCGCCTATCAGATATATGGAACCCGCGCTGTGCGTCGTGTCAGACGCGTAGAAGATCAAACACAGATCGCATTACCGACCGGTGCCAAGGCGACGCACTGGTAGGGGCCGAATGCTTGGCGGAGGCATGCCATGATGTCGAGGTAGCACGGAGCTACGTCGTTCGGAGGATTACAGCGGACTTGGCTGTGCCGAGACGTTGTAGACGTTTGGGAAAATGCGGGCTGCCGCAGGTGTCTCAATCGAGTCGTGAGGCATTTTTACATTGTGACCAGCTAACACGTAGTTCCAGTTGCGCAGGCGGTGAAGTGTGGCCGGCGTTTCCAGTGGGCGAAGCCGCATATGGAAGTGAGGTGTTTCTGGAGGTCGTGCGCCAGAACGGTGCCTTGATAATAGATTCGATTGGGCTCCGAGAATTCACTGCACATCTTGCTTATGTTGATCTTGTGTGGGAATCTGATTGTTCACTGATGCTGTGCTCTCGGGCGGAATTGCTGCATATGCTGTAGCTCTCGCAAGGCTGTGAGCATGAATAGTCAAATCACCTTGCATAACAGGTTCACAAGGCGAAGCGCTATCACGAATAGCACATGATCCAGGGGATCGGAGCCCACTGTTCGGGATGAGGCTCAAAGTGCAACAAAACTGCGACTGCCTAGAATAAAGAGGCATCGACAACCCTCTTCTTCCAGCATACCCTTTGGCCACAGCTCTGCGTCACTTTTGCGACCTGTAAGTTAGCCCTACCAGGGGGCGGTGTGGGTAGAGAAGAGCTTGTTAGAGTTAGATCGGTTAGAAGAATGGTTGCGCAGCATCGATCATGGACGAATCTGCCATCGAAGCATATGTTAGCACGGAGTGCTCCAGTGCTCAGTGCCAGGACATCAAGAGGTCTTTTGGGAATTGCTATAAGACAGAGCGGGTCGACCATAGCCATGACCAACACGTTTTTCTGAGCTGGCACCAGATTCGCCATTGTATTCTGAAGATGTAAACAATGCCTCTCACGGTTGTGCTCTGCCATGTCTAAACATCTTGTGAACAATCCCGTGTCCCAGCGCCTACCGGAGGTGTGTCAGAGCGCATGTATATCACCCCGACATCAGGATCGATGACCTCGAGGTTTGCGGCGACTGGTAGGTAATACGCTCGTCGTGAATTCCAGTAATATCTGAAGCATAGGAGTCCTAGCTAGGATAGCCTGTCCCACATGGTAGGCCCGCTATACGTTAGTAAAGTAGGCAAGAACCACAGCATCTGATGTGCTCATGCGAGATCAGTGACACGGTGACTAGGGCATGGTGGCTCGCGAGCTGGAGGCCTCCGACTCGACCGTGCGCGCAAGCACTAGATTCATCGTTCGTGCTGAGCTCTGCCGGCGCAGTTGCTTCTGACAACGGCCTCCGACTCGAACATGCAAGGTCTGTGCTCTTGAACCATGAAACTTGTCTGCATACCGCCAGCCACTCCGCTTATCACTTGTCGATAGTCGCGTGCAAGGGGTCGAGCGTCACGATTAGGCACCGACTACCCCGAAATTTGCCAAGCGTGTTAGCAAACAAGCCAATTTAAGTGACTCAAATCGTTATTCCCTTTACTACTTCCTTCTTCTTCTCTTCTCCAGGTCTGCGCAACGAGATCTCCTCGAGACAGCCAGTCAATGACCATTCGATGTTTCGAACTGAAGGCGGCTGTCGAGAGTCAAGAGGGCTACTTTGCGTAACAAAGTTACGATCTGAGGGATACGTGTCAAGAAGGGTTTACGGAATCCCCTAATTTCCGGAGACTTGAATGTTGCTTAGGGAACCCTGAGCGCAAGTCCGCCGTGGCAGATTCAAGAGGCACAGCTTTCCAGAATGATGACTCCGCATGAAGCACAATTGAGTTGACTTGACTCATGTGTGCGCGAGACCCTCATCTCCATAGAGGTCTGCTTGCTCTTGTTGATGGAACGGCGCGAAAGGTGGTATTTTGACCCTGTGAGGGCTGCAACGCTGGTCATCCGCGAAGCAGGAACACAGTACTCTGCCATCCTGAAGCATATACATTGAAAGCTGACCTTGCTGAGAGCATCTTATCAGATGTGTGTCTCGAGCATTAACCCGCTCTAAAAGGCGGCAGTTGGCAAGAAAACCGATCTGCCAAAGTCGCATGGAGGCACTTTGAGCGAAACGATTATCGATTGACTGTGGCCTGAGATCAGTTCAGGCGGACGTTGAGCTCGGCCATGTGATCCAAGTGAGTCCGCCTGAAGCGACTGATCTCGAGTCGCAGTCATGAAGAACTGAGTCTGTTGGCAAGAGCAGGCGCTTCCTCAATGAGTGTATCGGCAATGCTGAAGTGAGCTTGGTCCTCACGAAAAAGCTGCTGACGAAAGAGGTGTCGGAACCAGAATCCTCCGAGCAACCCTGCTCTTGCCAACTGCTCGCTGATTTACCGAACATGTCCAGTGCTGTTTGGCTTGGACACACGAACGTACATTCTATACTCCCGAAGGTTGCTCACAGAGTGCCGTTGGAGAAATCGATCCAGGCTCGAAAGGGTCGTTGAATCACACATGAACATACCAGAGCGAAAGCTCAGCAGTACCGTATGCGAGATGCAGAAGCGCTCGCGAGATACATCACAAACTCGATTGACCTTTGGGGCTGCTGGGAGAGATCGGCAGAGGCCGATGGTTACCTGCCTCAGAAAGGGCGACAGCAGTCATTTGCGTCGGTCGATGTTCGAGATCTCAACACTCACGGCTTTGAAGCCAATTGCTGGCATGCCATTCAACTGGCTGTCTCTTTCGCGGTATCTCTTCTTGCTGGCCAATTCCAGTTTTGACAGATCATCGTTGCTCGGTCCAGGCTCAGTTTCTTGAGACCTTGGCAGTTTTCTTTTTCATCACTCATCGAGCTTCACGCTCGAATTTGAGGAGAAGATTCTATAGATTATATGTACTCTATGATAGCTCGAGTTGAGGGTCGTACCTGCTCGCCGCCGAATCCTTTTCTCGCGTGGCTGTCCCAGACTTGAAGTGAAAGAATTTCAGGCTCGCGTTGGTTCTTGGAAAAGGAAGCTTGCTGGTGCATTGCGCCATCAATCCATGGTTTGGCTACCATTAGCACTGACGACCGTGCTCTACGACATTTTTATACAGTTCCCCACACTATTCCGCACTAGCTCACGCCTGTATCGCCATGGTGAGGTGTGAAGCTTATCTTCGTAGCGTCAAGGATAACAAACATGATGCATGATCGTAAGCTCTCATGACCGAAGCAGTGGCGACGATCCTACCATTATCCTCTTCAGACTCCATCAAACGTGAGGAGAGAGCCCCAGGGATATCATCCACCGTGAGCGTTGCTCGCCCGTCTCGCTTAGATTGCCTGCTCGATATGACCACAAGCCCTAAGCCTCTACCATTCGGTTCACCAATTCATTTCGACTGATCGTGGTCATGCTCCGACCAGGCTCGTCACACCAGTAGCTTCTTTGGTGATCTGATGAAGCACCAAATGGAGTCAAACGAGCATTCCACGATCTTACGCCATTCTCCTGAGCTTGTCTATCATAAAGTCCTGGCCCTGGGGTGCCATCAGTAATTTTTTTTAGATAAGCTGCTGCCTCTGGATCGCCGCACGTGGCTGCAATTGAATGGGCGGACTGGCAACACTGGTATGGCTACGGGGTCACTCTTTCTGCTTCAACAGTAACTGGAAGTCGAAGCGCCTCCGGAACCTCCGCTAGCTAGCAATACCGATTTGTCAGCGACAGTTGCGCTGTGAACCAAGACTTATGCGAGACGGACGGTCACTTCGCGAGAAATCTCCAAAAAAGCAAAGGACCTCAGCACTATGCAACCGGCTGCAAGGCTGGACAGACAAGGAAGTACTCGTAGTCACAGAGTGATGCGGGAAAAGCTGGAATGATCCATAAACGAAGCTGCAACAGACTCTTCCAGCGTCCAGATGGCAGTGAGACTCTCATGACAACGCTGTCGCCTGCTCAACGGTATCGCAGACCATGTCCTCGAACCTGACCCAACTGTTGATCCCTAGGATCTCCTCACAATTCTTGCTTTCAATATCATAGCAACTCAACTCCTGCCTCTCTTCTGAGCAGTTCAACCCTAGCCTTCTCCTAAGCACATCCGCCATGCCAGCATAGGTCGTCTTGTGCGGACCCAAAATGAACCTCTCACGATTCGCGGCAGGAGTGACCAGAGCCTGAATATGCGCCTTCGCCACATCCCTTACATCGACCCAATACGGAAAATCAACCTGTGTAAGCTTATCTCCCGGTTTGGACGCAGCAACCTGCCAGATGAGATTCTGACTAAAGCTCAGGCTGTCAGCGCCCTTCGCTAGTGGCAGCACATTGGGCCCGCCAATATATGACGGACACACGCTGCTCAATCTCCAGCTTAACTTGCGCTCGTTATACAGACCCCAAGCGGCATCCTCTGCAAGCTTCTTGCTCGCCATGTAGGTGATGAAACCCCGGTACAACTCTGGCCAGACACTTAGGTCAAGGTTGGGGTCTGCTGCAGCCTCGTACGAGATCGGCAACCAGTCTCCGGGCGTGTATGTGTATCCTGGTCGTAGACCATGCATGGGATCAAACACGGCCGCGAAGGAGGATGTCACGACCACCGACTGCAAAGACTTGACTTGCAAAGCTGAGTTAAGTAGACCTGTCGTTCCACGGACGGCAGGGATAATCACGTCTTCCTCCACGTTCTTTGCGCCGACGACAAGCGGTGACGCGATGTGCGCGATGTGCGTGCAGTCTTGTACAGCTGTGTTGAAGGCGCCTGGTCTGGCGATATCAGAGATGTAGACTATCTCTAGTGTGCCGGAGGCGACGTGGCCGGCGAAGACCTGTTTCAAGCCTGCTGCTGAGAGTTCCGAGCGGACCGTAGCACGGACTTTGGGGCGTTGGTTAACTGGCTTGGCGAGGAGTTGAGAGACCACATGTTGAGCTACATGGCCGTTTGCGCCTGTAACGAGGACAAGGGATGTAGGCGTGAAGTTCTCCATTGATCATTGGGCGTTGAGTAGAAGCTAGGAATCTGAGACTGATGCTGGTAGCATTCTGGTTGTCGCGTCCATACGCGGGAGTGACGCTCTTTATACTTCTTCCCATATTACAATCACGTTCGGAGCGACCTGGCACGCACTGGACCTTTATGGTATTGCAAGTCAAAGTTTCGTACATGAAAGAGTGCCATGGTGGATATAGCGCAGTATCTCCGGCAGCAGCTGCAATTTCAATCGCAAATGACAGAATACCAATCGTACGAGCATTGGAACAGCTGTTGGATATAGGATGGCTTGAGCTTAGCCGCCTAAAACATGGCTGGAAGGAGCCCTCACGCGGAGATAGTCGAAGGGATTAACTCTGCTTAGAAATTCTGCAAGAACGCCAAGGACCAGAAAATGAGTCCCTGTGACTTACGCGAGGGCATACACAGGATAGAGATCTCCCACATGGGAGCAAAAGAGCTTTTCAGCCTGAAGCCGATAAACATGCTTTGCAGAAGGCACCACGCTGTGGTGCTATTGCCATCTGTCAGGGTGCAAGTCGTACTTACCGCTAAGCAGGGGTTTAGCGAGCTGAGCCATGGGAACGCGCCGTCAAATGCCCCATTAGCTGCAACAATAAGTAGGTGAAGAAAAGCATGCCAAGTTCGATCTTTCATTGTTTAGTACAGGGTGTATGTGTCTCAGATCTGCCCAAGCAGTGCCTCCGTCCTTCTCCTCTTCACAAACACCAAAACTCCTGGCTTGTAGCAGTTCCCCTTTCCACCAATACTCGAAGCGCAAAGTCGGAGGGTCAGCACCCGAGAACATTCCACCACTATGCCACAGTTACCTCATTTGTTATCGCAGGTATCGGCAAATTCTCATCGTTGTGGTGAGACCCCACACGCATGCTCTGCTCCTTCATCTTCGCGTGGTGGTTGTACTCTCGTTGAATAATAAATGGCTGCTCCATCTCCGGCCGTGGCAGTGCACTGTTGCCGAACAGGATCTCGACGCGGTACTTCAGGTATGCTCCTGGCAATTCTGAGTCGACTATCGTGATGACATCGCCAGTGTAAAGCTTGCCAAACAGGGCTGCTTTCCCATCTTCTGACTCTTGTAGCAGACGTACATCGTTGACCTTGATTCCGCGTGTGGCTGATGTTGCGATGATGGTCCGGATGCGTGGAACTTTGCTCCAGTCACCTCCCTCGCGTTCTACGTCCTCGATTCCCGGGGCGTAGAAGACGATTTTCATGCCGAGTTTGGGTACCCTAGCGTCTTGCAGATCGGTGAAGCGGCAGTTGCATTGAGGTGCTCTTCCCCAGAGAGTGCTGCGGGTTGTCAGAGGGATGGGTGTATGGTCAAACGAACCTTCGACAGGGGTTAACCTGCCAAAGATGTCTAGCGAAGACGGGAAAATGTTTGTACTTAGCTGTCGGAACACCTCTGTACGGTCCGAGCTATCAGACTGTCGGTCAAAGACTCCCGTATTCTGTAAAGAGCGCTGAAACGGTGTGCTGAAAGTCTTTGCTATGCCGGCCGCCGTGCCGCTTGCTGCGGAATCATTCATCACGTGGAACGTTTGTGCTTTCAGTCTAGCATTCTCTTCTCGTGCTGCTTGCCGAAGTTTCTGTTCTGCGGCAAATGCAGCGTCATCTGCCAGCAGGTTCACATCAATGCGCCGAGACTTGTCGTCGACAATTGAGTGCTGAGACGATGGCTCGCCTGCGGAAATGCTGACCGAATGTGGTGTTCCAGCCGGTTCCCGAGGCGTGACAGGGTTGTTCGTCTCAGGAGTAGGTACGTCAGTGAAGGCGGCTTCTTGCGATCCCATATTCATCTGATACATTTGTGCTTCGGCACCCATAAGACTAGCCGCGGATGCAGCTATTTCGTGAGGCACAGCATAGGATATGTCTATGCCAGGTGTTGTGGAATTCTTTTCCGGCGGCTGAACAGGTGGATGGCCTCCAGCTGTAGAAGTCGCCCAATCATTCATGCTCACTTGTTCTAGCTTATTTCTGATTTGTGGCATATCTGAGCCGTGAGCAGCTGCATCTGGGCTAGGGCCACCGCCCATGCCAAACAAGCCTGAGCTCTTGAGTATTGAAGGAGTGATCTCACCGAAGAGCTTTGGGCCTTGTAAAGGCTGTGCCTTGGCAGGAGTTTGAGAGCTATCAGAAGGCAATCGAGGATACAGTATATCCTCCGGTATTGTTGATTGTGCTCGGATCATCTTAGGCTTCTTGGCTGGCCTTTCAGGGCTAGAAGGAGTGGAGGGAGGATCATCTGCAGCAGGAAACAGTTCTGGGTTTTGTGTCAGACGATGGAGGTCATTGATCAGTTCTTCGTCCGCTTCATCTTCATCAGCTTCTTCAACGTCCTCGAGCCTTCCGGGCCGGAGGTGGACATCAGCGACCGTGCTATAATCCAGGACTTCCGGTACATGCTTCAGCCAAGGGTGTTGGAAGCAATCCTGCTCCTTTGGGCGTAGGGCTGGTTGTCGATTGAGTAATGCAGCGATGAAGTCGATGGCGGCATCAGAAACAGCAAGATCACGAAGCGGAGTAAAGTCGACAGGTTTTGTCATAATGTTGTTCAACATCTGGGCACCTCCGTTCTCGCCTCTACCCATGATTGGGGCCTTTCCTGCGAGCAAGTGGAATATGACAGCTCCGAAAGACCACATATCTGCCGACGAATCGTACGGGGCTGTCTTCGAAGGTGTATCACTATGCCGACGACGTTTGGTCGGCGGCTGTGCGTACGTGTTGTAGTCGGGATACACCTCTGGGGCACAGTAGAGCAATGTACCGCAGAAAGTCTTAAGGAAAGTCTCCTGGTCGACAACAGATTTGGACAAGCCGAAGTCCGAGAGCTTGATTAGCAAAGGATCTCGCGAGGCTATCAGGATGTTGTCCGGTTTTATGTCTCGGTGTGTGATGCCTTGGCGATGCAGATAGTCAAGGGCTCGTAACGTCTGTTTGGTGATCTGCTGAACCTCATGCTCTGGGAAACGACCCTTAGTCTGTAGCTCTTTAGATAACTCGCCGTAAGGTATGTACTCCATAATAATGTATATCCAGCTTTCGTAAGATTGGCAATCGAAGTAATCCACGATATTGGGGTGCTTGAGCTTTCGCATGATCTGCAGCTCGTTGTCGAATTTGATGTCCAAGATGCCGTTCTTGATGAAGCGCCTTTTGTCAATCTCCTTGGCTGCATAGATAGTGCCTTCACTCTTCGTCTGCACACGATAGACAGTGGCGAATGCACCTTTGCCGAGAAGACCAGTGAAATTGTATGTCGACCCGCCGGTCCAGTGGTTGCCAAAGGAGCTTTCCCGGACCGAGGCGAAGTTGGGTGTCAGGCCTCTCACAGCTAGGTACCTCCTTAGCTTCTCTTCATAGAGGCCTTCATAATCGACGCGGTTTGGTACGCGCACCATGAGCTTGATCTCTTGTCGGTCTGGCCCTACCAGCACGGTAATGATGGCACCGTTCCTAAGCACTCGCTTTCCAGGCTTTGCCAGAGGCCGACCACCTTTATCCTTCGACTTCAGAATCTCGTCGTCGACGATGGTGCCGTTGGTGGAGCAATCTTGAATCATCAGACTGCCTTGCTCGTGCACATAAATCTTGAAGTGCACGTTGCTCACCAGCCTGTCTCGAGGATTTTCAGTAAGGAGGATATCGCAGTTTTGCGGGTTTCGACCGAACCTGAAGCCTTCTCTTGGCAGTTTGACAGTCGAATCCATACGTAGAGCAATCTCTCTTGTTCTCTTCTCCAGCTCTGGATAGATGGCCAGATCATCCTCTGTCACACCATCAAGATCGTCGTTCTGTAGGATGTGTTCGGGAGTGGACAGCATTGTGGCACGGACAGCCCTCGCAGCCATTGGCGAGTTGGCATGTAGTACACATATGATGTCGGCTGCATCGTTCTCGGACATTTCACTCAGAGTCCTGGCTTGCCTTCGAGGGTCAGCATATGGCTGTGTAGCCTGTTGCGTAGGCTGGGTTGGTTGAGATCCGTCCATAGTAAGGTAGAATAGGTGGAAACGACAATGGTGTGTCTCAAGCAACGTGCGCCAGTCTCCTCTTGTCGCCTTTGAACTTGGCTCCAAGTCACACAAACAAGTCTCGTCTTCTTTTGAAGCTGCAGTGCTCAACACACGCCGTCGGTCCAAGCCTCCATAGTTGATCACAGTATTGGCTCGAAGGCCTGCCTGTCACTAGAGTATATTGTTAGTACATGATCCGTGGCAAGAGGTTCCTGAGGTTGCTGAGATACGATGGCAATTGGCGGCATTGACGGATAGATGGTTGCTCTTCGCAACGCAGGCAACCCTCGTCGCAGGGGCATCGAATTGTTCCTTCTTTAGCCTTTCCCCAAAGATTGTGTTTCGCTGGTTCTTTAGAGGGTCCTCCATTCCCTGCTTGGAGTTGTTTGCTAGTCATGCAGCTACGGTCCTGATCCTCGCATATGATCTGATCTGTGATATTCCGCAGTTGCCCGTCTCTCTTTTTGCGTGTGTGTACCATGGAAGAAGCGACATGTAGATGCTCGAGGCATTGAAATACGTCGAGGGAGTATTGATCGGACACGCATTACGATGGCGGGACAAAGGAAGCACTTACGCCACGGTCTCAGAAACGTTTGTACGACCTGTAACTGCCAATCAGCACTTGACACAATCTTCATTATCCCTCACCAAAACCCACTGACCTTCACAGATGTACTAGCCGCAGTCCTGATATACAGTTCGAACTGCTTATGATGTTCTCATATACGATTATTGGGCACTTCTAATTGTACAATAGTGCTACCAGAACAAAGCTGCAGCAGATGGGTGTCTACGAGACTGGACGCGAACGAAATGTTTTGATGTGCAGTTGGAGTCCGCAGGCTGAAATGCCTTCCCCACCAACATGCGAAGACAGGCATCCAAGCATCTCACAAGTGCCTATCTCCTTCCGAGTTTAAGCACCGACACGTGCCTGGCTAACCTGAATACGACCTAAGTGCCTGCATATGCGCCTCCGCGTCCGCATCCCCGTATACAAGCGTGCCGCGGATCTGGGAGCTGTACCTGAGCTGTGCCAAGGTGCCTCTCAACGAGTAAGAATGCTTTGACTGTGAATGTTACTGATATCATTCTGTTCAAGCTCAGCCTGCACCGGCGCGGCCCTTATGCTCTATACTCGAACATGCTTACTCTAATCGAATCAAGACTCCTTTCCAAGTGTCCCTACTGGATTTGTCTGGTCACTCAGCTTCGGCCCCTCTCAGCAACCTCATCCCGATCCATTGCCTCCTGAGCTAACCGGTTCCTCTCCAACAAGACCTGCTCCCTGAACTGCAATTTGAGAGCGGTGTCTTTAGCAGCTTTTTCCCGCTGGCGTAATTCGATGCAACGAGGACAAAACCAGTCTCCAACTAGCTGGTCCTTGGGGTGCATTGGAGGATCCATACATCGATGATGGTAGACCTTAGGACATCCATCGCAACATAGCACGTTGCCGCCCTTGCCACATACTGCACAGTTGTCATCATTCTTGTCAGCAGATGCTGGGTTCGCCGCGGCTCCACCAGTCTCCTGTGCTTGGTGATCTGACGGACGCCCGCGCTTCCGAGGTCGACCCCTGTTGGCAGGTTTAGGAACCTGCGTGCCATTCTTATTCGCTACGTCCTTGTCGTACGCCGAAGAAACGTTTGACGTGTCCGTTGCTTGCTTCGAACTTGCGGAGATGTTGAAACTCTCTCTACGCACTTCCGGCGTGCTCTGTTTAGTGAGAGTGCTAGTGTGATGGTTCACAACATCAACCGAGGTTTTAGTGACTGGTTCACTCAGGCGACTTTTCTTCGCGTGCTCAGCCGCAAGCATATTCCTAGCAATAGTTGTGTTTTCAGCTGGCAGATGTCGAGATTTCGTCACAGGTTCTGGCCTTGCTACATGTCGAGCAGCACTGGAGTTCAGATTCTGAATAGCAGCCATAATTTCCGGCATGACAGAGGGTGGTTGGCTTCCGGTGCTTCGCCTAGAGGTATCCTGTTTTGATTTTGAACTAGGTACGGGCGGAGGCTCGTTAATGACGGGTCGCTCCAAAGGCTCCAACGTGAAGCCTCGCACAGTGCGGCTGATCAGTGTACCACCAGTCGTACGACGATTGGGTTCGCCCGCAGGCGTGGTAGAGCTTGGCTTTGTATGATGATTTGGGGCAGTGACCGATTCCGCTGTAGGTGCGTTATTCTCTTCATCGCTGAAGTCGATGCTTTCCGCATTAGCAACCTCGTTCGTCTTTTCTGGATGTACAGACGTCTGCTTATCTGACACGTTGCTTTGTCGTGGTTGCAGAGTTGTTGCTCGCACATCAGCTCTATTCGACGGATTGCCGTTCGCGACGGACGAAGACCGTGTAGGCCGCTGTATGATATCTTCCAACCGTTGTCCGCGGCTTATGGCGCCAGAGAATGTATCGCTCCGGCCAAGAGTGCTTCTCTGACCCGTAGGAGTGAGGTATGTAGCATATGCCGGGGTGATCTGCGGAGGTGGAAACATAGTGGATCCAAAGTACGACGGCACCGCTCCTGGCTGGTTGACAAAGTGGGTTCCTGAAGCACGACCGTTAAACGGAGCTCGGTACTGAGCTGGATGGATAGGTGTGCTGTACCACGGAGTAGGAGGGTACGGCCCATAGAACGGGACAGGCTGCCATTCATTGTTGATGCTAGGCTCGGGTCGCGAAATATGTACCAATTGGTTCTGTTGTCCATCCACCATTGGTGAGAGTGGGCCGTTCATGCCATGTGTTTGGTGGATGCTGGCTGCCGCAGACGATCCAGGATGCACGGCAGACTCCCGGTTAGAGGTGAGTGTTGGTTCAGCCTCACTCGGTAGCTGTGGGCTAGCGTTATCACCGCCACCTCCAGACGCAGCCGTAGCATGTTCCTGTTCAACATCCTCATTGCCGTCATCACCGATCATTACGAAGTCGTCATCATCAAGGACCCGAGGCCGGGGCGCAGGATCTGAACTTGTAGTTTCTTTTTCTACGTTAGATCCATCATGCTCGCTTGCGCACAGTTGCGAGCCCGCAAGAGAACCTTCCAAAGAGCGACTTTCGGGTCGCGTAGAATCAGGAGTTGGTAGAGATGGTGTATCTTGATGTAAGGCTGCCACCGGCTCGAAGACCTGACGCGAGATTTTTCTCGGCTGCTGATCACTTTTGTTCATAGGTCGCTTGCGCTTCCCTAGCACATTAAGATCATCCAGTTCTTCGCTCGACGCTCTGGCTTCCGGTACAGTCTCATTTCTGTGACCTGCCGCGCCCATAGCGCTGGCAACGGACTTCAGACGTGCTCTCATAGCCTGGTTTTCATCGCGCAAGACTTTGACTGCGTGGTCATTGGCTCGGGCTTCTCTCATGGCGGTTACCATGACTTCAAGGTTCTCTAGGAAATCGCGTGAATCCGGACGCGGGGTATTGTGTATCAGTGACTGCGTTCGGGTTTCTTCCATGGTGCTCCTAAGCTCATCCATAGTCTTAACAAGTGACGCTAGCTTTTCAGTCACATTCTTGAGCTCCTCCTGCTGATTTTCGATCATTGTCTGCTGTCGCTGGATTGTTTCACCATGCAGAGTGCAGCTAGTCGCTTGGTTCTTTTGCACTGCCTGCCACTGTTCCAGACTTGTACGAGTACTGCCCAAGGTTGCCTCGTGAGTCATTATCTTCTTCTCAGTGCTAGCCAGTCGGTTCTCCAAGGCGGTAGTCCGAGTAGCTTCACTCCCAACTCGACCGTCGAGGTCTGCGACTCGTTGAAAACATTCTGCTATTGCTGCACCTTGCTCGACCAATTCGCTTGACAGGGCCGATATCCCGGTCGCAGACGCTGGCCGAGGTTGACCTGCTGGTGACGCATGGTAGTAGAAATGCTGCTGTTGATACCCGTACTGAGCGGGCTGCGCGGCCGACGGCGTTAAACACTGAGGAGCACGCATCTGGTCAGCAGGTGTGGGAGTGGGCATAGCAGATGACATCCCCTGCATTGCGTTAAGTGCTTGAGACTCGGTAGGCGGTGGATGCGGTTGTTGAACCTCAGGTACGTTATGGGTCTCATGCGCGGAGGCTGCACGGGGTCTTGGGGGCGGTGGTGGGGGGATACTGGATCTGACACTCGCAGGTCGAGCCTGGCTTGAGGCACGATCGGGATCAACGAAGCTGGGTTCAACGCGCTCCGATGTCTTAGCATCTTTCAAAAAGATCCTAGATAGCTTGAAGAACTGCTGATTCACCAAGTATTCCTTGCTGGGATGGGGCGCGCTTTTGCAACATTGAGCGACCGTCGTTGAACACGTTTTGCAAGAGACCTCAGCCATCATACAGCCCTCCGCTGCTTTTTGCGCAGACCCCATTGGTACTGCCTGTGTCTTCTCACCGACCTCTAGGCCAAACGTGATGCCGTTCTCTTTTGGCCTCGCATACGACGAGGTCAGATGCTCCCATTCGTTCTGGGCGATGCCAATCTGCGAATCGCATTGAGCGCAATACAGGTTGGTGTTCGGTGGAGGCGCCATTGATGCCCGACGAGCAGGCATTTTGCCGATGTACCAAGATGCTTATTACTCAGAAAGTTGCATATCAATATCTAAGTAAGTACCGAGTCGCGAGAAGTGCGCAGCTGCAGCGAAGGGAAGGAACTCTCCTGCCCCTCGAGTGCACTCTGTGGAGGAATCATTACACGCGTTGAGTGCGACGCGCGAGAAAATCACGCTAGAGGAGGAGCTGATCCACACTCCGCGCTTTCTCCTTCCGCTACATTACTACTAGTACCGTGGCTGATGCTCCTTTGATGATAACTTCCGGACATTAGCACCTTTATCGTAACAGATGTCCAAGGCGCCCTCCACGTTTGCACGGCGCAATGAGCACGTCGTCTCGCGGCTGATAACACCGTCCACTCTATATCATGAGATATATTGGAGAGAATGAGAGACGACAAAGGTCGGCGGGCTACGCGCAGTCATTCCATCAAATATACACAATTGAGTCAAGCAAGAAAGCATGGATTTATCCAAAGGCAGCGGCCTCCCACATACTCATGCTGCTTATCCTCGTACAGAGCAAGCGACTAGGAGATGATGGAGTTCAATTGGACCTAACATCAGGCGCAGAAGCTTTGCCTAAGCATCGTAATAACAATCAATGTGCAAGCAGAATTCACTGCTTTATGGACCCAGTATCGTCTTTTCTAAAGCCATTGTTCGAACCTTATGCTCAATGCTAGAACATAGACTCGTAAGCTCGCCACCAATTTCAGCAGGTCACGACCTCCGGCCATAGGAGATTGCCTCTTACCTTCATAATTCTCAAGCAGTCCTTGCAACTTGCTTCTCATTGCGGTTTCTCCTTCAGCTTACCCAGAGGATTTGGTATCACGTACCTAGTATGATCATGGGGTGAAACAGACTGACAAGGTCTGCTCGACTTGTATTGATTGACCCTTAAGGTCATCGAGTGCTCGCGCGTAACCAGCACCAGCAAGCCCTGTTTTCTAGTTGTACTTATGCTGCTACGGAGATGGCCGAGGAAAGTGGACATCATATCGCGTTCGCCCTCTTGGCTCTCAAAGTATCTCGAGTTCACAGAACAACTTGTAGCAGGGCGACGTAGCAGGGATCTCTAGGAGAAGTTCTCAAACGACTGTTGCTTCCATCGATGCTTCGCACAGGCAAAGGACTGCTTACGTGGATCTCGATAAGATCACTCCGGCACCGGCACCAGCACCACGAGATCGTAATACAGAATAAAGTCCGGTCGTGTCCGCAGAAAACTGCTTCATACCACAGCTGTCCAACGAGAATGGCACCTTCATCTAATGGGCCGGACCCCTATCTCGCAGGAGTAAACGAAGATGCCAATGGCTCTCACAACGCCACAGACTTCAATTCAAACCCACAACAGACAACAGAAATGGAAACGCATCCCACGTCCTCGGAATGGCACCAACCCGGCCCCAATGCTTACGACTTCCACAGCGACACAATAACAACTCCAACCCTCTCCATGCTCCAAGCAATCACCAAATGCACTCTAACAGACGACATCTACCGCGGCGACCCCACAACCGCCGCCCTCGAAAACCACCTAGCCACTCTATCAGGCCACGAAGCAGGCCTCCTCGTAATGTCCGGCACAATGGGCAATCAAGTCTCTGTCCGCTCCCATCTAACTACCCCACCACACACCGTCCTCTGCGACGCCCGCTCCCACATCGCCAACTACGAAGCAGGCGGCATATCGACCCTCTCCGGCGCCCAACTTGTAACCGTCTGGCCAGCGAACAACCACCACCTCACGCTCTCAGACATCACCAAGCATGTCGTGACAAGCGACGACGTGCACGCCGCGCCAACCCGCGTAATAAGCCTCGAAAACACACTCGCCGGAATGATAATGCCCCTCTCCGAAGTCCAACGGATCCACGACTTCGCACACGAACACAATATCATCCTGCACCTCGACGGCGCACGCATCTGGGAAGCCGTTGCCGCAAAAGCAGGGAGTTTAACAGAGTACTGTTCCCTCTTCGACAGCGTAAGTCTGTGCTTCAGCAAGGGCCTCGGCGCCCCAATCGGATCGATGCTCGTCGGCTCAAGCGCATTCATCAAACAAGCGAAGCGCATCCGAAAGATGATGGGCGGGAGCACGCGGCAAAGTGGGATCATCGCAGCCGCCGCGAGGGTCGCTGTCGATGAAGGCTTCGGCTCTGGTCCTAATGGTGAGGGCGGCAAGTTGAGGGACTGTCATGCTAAGGCACGGCGGATTGGGAAGGTATGGGAGGACAAGGGCGGAAAGTTGACATGGCCGGTCGAGACGAATATGGTGTGGCTGGATCTGGAAAGTGCGGGAGTGAGCAATACTGACTTCGCGGATGTTGCGAGGGAGGAAGGTATAAGTGCCCAGAGTGGGAGGATTGTTGTACATTACCAGGTTGCAGAGGAGGCGCTGATGGCGCTGGAAAGGACCATGGAGAGGGTGCTGGCAAAGAAATAGACTTAGATGTCATGTGTGTACACAGTTGGCGAACTTAGACATTGTTGCACGGATCTGGCCATACAAGCTATGCACTTTTATGTCAAGGCAGGAAGAAGTAAGACGTAATGTTGAATTTGGTTTCATTGGAATTGAATACCTCAAGGTCTCAAGCCCTAGACGAGCGCCATCGAGGTAATTTTGCCTCAAATACTCTGCAGCCACTACTCTCTGCACAGTTTCCCTGGTCCTGGCTTATTTTCCGAACTATGATCGCTCTTTCCTGCGCTCAAGCGAAGCTTTGCTGTGTGCAAAATCCTGTTAATTCACAGGCCACCAGCCGTTATCCTTCTAATTACATACCCACATCGCTATGCTTCTTTGCATCCAAATCGACCAACCACTCGAATCCATGATGATGTTTTGCTTGGGCCACTTTCCTGGTTGTAAATGAGTCCTGAAACGCCTGACCAACCCGTTATGCCACTGCGCTGCAGAATACGTCTGAAGCGCATACTCGCCATCGGGCGGGTTGGCATGGTCCGAAATGCGTCTCCTGCTCACCGAATATGCCAGCTATCTGTAACGCAAGTTGACGCTTGTAGAAATATGCATGGGCGAACGTTTCCCCAGGTGGATCGCAAACGCCATTCAATCGCGGCACAAAGAGGTGCGAAAGAGCCAACAGACTTCCTTCGGGCTGTAGGTTATCAAAGGTTTTGGGGCGCGCGTACACGCAAAGATAGGTGTGTAAGCCCACAAGAAAGACACCAGCTGATATCGCTTGAGATGCGGCCTCGGCTTGAGCTTTGTACTGCATTGGTCGAAGAGACTCAGGTACTGGTGAATAGTCATAAGTCGTTGCGTCGTGATATGATTGTGCTCAGGCATGTCTCAAGCATGTACCTGTCTGAAGCTTGGGTATGTTTGTTAACCGACAACAAATGAGACATCACACTAAGAAGCCATTCCCGGAACGCCAGCCTTAGCTTGATAGCTTGATCTAATGTTGTTAGGGCTATAGCCCTCCTGGCTGCTCTGACTGCCAGCACGGTCTGCTGCAAAAGGTGCGTTGGGTGCACCTAGATCGTGAGCAGAATTATTTTGTTGCGTTTGGTTTTGTAATGGTCGCGCCGAGCTCTGTTTCCGGAGGGCGTTCGCTTGGTTGGCATCGATGTCGATTCGTGTCGCCATGCCATTGGCTTTCTGTGAGTTGGAAGGGGAGTGCCCAGGCCCGTCAGGAGCGCCCACTTTTTGCGGTTGCACGTGGCCCTGAACTATATGACCATAACGCGCGAGAATCTCTTTGGTGCTCATGTCTGCCGAAGCGGTATGCAGAGCACTATCTGTCAATATGGACTGCAAATCTTCGGGTACCTGTTTGTAGTCAGCATGCCAGCACGGTAATCTGAGGATTCATGGTTGACCTACCTCGCACATGGTTTCGTTGTACTTAATAAGCAAATTAACAGCCTCAATCGCTAGGAAGCTTTCGTCGACCTGCGGGATTTGCGGACCTTTGCTGCCTTGTTTGGGTGGAGGCGCATATAGAATGTTCGGCGCCATGACAGTAGCCAGATTGTGGATGTCCATCTTGCTCCCTGATTCCTCGTCGACCTGGGAGAAAGAGGCAGCCCATTTGAGAAAACTGAAGAGCACTTCCATCGTGTCTCTGTTGCATTTGGGCAGTAAACAGCATATCAGGTGCAGCAATCTAATCTTGTCGTTATGGTTGTCTAATCTCTGTGAAGTGATCCAAAGTTTGTGGAGCTTGAAGGTCATCAAAGGGTCAGGCATATCCCTGAGGAATTTCTTCAATAATGCTGCCACTTGGACAGCATTCTCTTTCTCTAGGTCGGGATTCTGGTTGTTGTCGATAGATTCAGCTGTGTCCTTCAGGCGTTTGATGTTGCCATTCTTTCGGAAGACGCCTTCCACAGACATATCCATCTGCCTCATCGCGGCAATGGCATCATCGACGATAGCAGGGACCTTGAGAGCGCCGGGGCCAACCCCATTCGTGGATTCGGCGCCTTCTCTTTCTACCAGTGACTCGATTGCGATACCAAAAACGCCCTTCTTCTTATTCTTCGGCTCGTTTCTTAATGCTTTGCTGACTTTGCCCCAGAATGTTGTCTTGCGTGACTCAATAAGCCCAAGCAGTTCCTCCATGGTGAAACCATGACTCTCGAGCAGGGGTTGCATGGTGATTACAGAGACCGTTCGTACAATCAAATACTCGAGCGCGGAGAGTTCGGAAAAGTACCTCTTCGTTCTTAACGTGGCAGGCTCGTTCGCGAGGAGATCGTGACCCGTCGACCGGCGTTGGCTTGTGTTGATAAGTTTGGGTTGCTCGTTATGGCCAAGGAGATTCTCACCTGCGAAACGAGACGCATTGGGCCGCTGTTCCTTCGCTTGCTCTGCCGCAACAATTCTTGGGATGTCGTCCAATGTCAGACCATCTTGGTTCGAGCCGAAGACAAGGCTGTTCTTATTTCTGGGTTCGCCTGAGCGTTCGTCGACTATGGAGAACTTATTCCTGAAGCGTCCTTCGATATCCTGGCTGTTTGGTGAGCCAGGCTGCACTCCTTGGGGGCCATCAAGAATACGTGATTCTCTAGCTCTTCGGAAAGTGGTGGAAAGGGTTCTCTCATTCCTAGTGGAGCGCAATCTTTTCATTTCTCCCACTGTTTGCTGCAGAGACGACTCTTCAGGTTGCGCATCTCGAGACGCGCCAGCATAGGATCTGGATCTCGATCCCATCCTTCTTTCTCTTTCGGACTTTGGAGAAAGTCTATGGCCTTCGACGTTATCGTAGGGAGTTAAGTTGGGGTCTTCAGATGTATGAGGCAGGGTCCCGCCAGACTTGAGCACTTCGAGCAATCTTGCCAAGGCCACTTTCAAAAGAAAAACATATTGCTGCAGTTTGGTTACGTGCGAGAACCCAGATACGGTTTCTTGCGCCCGTGAGGAATGGTTGATGCAGTATACTTTGTCCTCCCTCTCACTATAGACAGCGCTGGCCAAGTCGTGGGTCAGGTCTCGCTTGCATGTGCTGCAATGAAGATGCGGTGGTTTGACATGCCAGCGTCTCCCATAGATCATAACACACTCATCATCGATGGGATCATTGCAAAATGCGCAACAATCAGAATCTTGGTTGGCGAGGCCTGCGGTGCTTTCGTTCAGGTCCAGTGATTTCATTTCGTTTTCCTTGATCGTCTCCAAGTCCGCCAGCTCGTCGAGGAAGGCGTTAAGACCTTCAGTGGTTCCCCTTTCTCGTTCTAGCTTCAGAGCTCCCTGCAAGCCGATGCGGATGAGGAGTTTGAGGTAGTGCGCCAGTCCAGTGACCAGCGATAACAGCTCCTGCGTCACGCCTAGCTTCCGAACACCTGTCTCTTGAGTCCTGGACAAGAGAGTGAAGAACGCGACAACTTTCTTGCATAGCAACTTTGCCTCTCTTCCGTACGCCAGTTCTTTCAAGCCGTGCTCGACGACCAACGCTGCCAGACTGTCGATGGCACCAAACAGGATGTCTACATGCCAGATGAACTTCCTCGCAACAATGATGCCATCAATGTAAACTCCATTACTGACGTGAAGCAGCATATCGGAAATGCAAGAAGCCGACGACTCTTCGAATGTAGAGAGTATGCTCCAAATCCGGTAGACCTTCTCTTCCATCTTCTCTTCATCCTCTTTGACCAGCTCGCGCTGCTCATTGGTCACGTTGAAGCCGATATCTGGCCGCGGCAATGCAGGACCGCTCGGCGCGAGGCGTACGTTCCAAAATTTGTGAATCATGTAACACTCCGGGTGCCAATGCTGGTTCTGACCGTTCCGAAAGATCTCAACAAACTGCTTGAGTATGGCTGTTTGACAACCATTGCAGCGCTGAGCAAATTGAGTTGAATAATGGTAATGACAATAGACCTTGCCGTCATGTTCGTAGTAACTGTCTTGCGCCCCGAAAATGGTAGGACAGACCGAACAGGTAAAATGTTCAATGTGGTATTTGCGCTCAAGTGCTGTGATGTATGATCCTCGTAGGGCACCACCGCATTCGAAACACAAGAGGTCGAGGCGGCGAAAGTAATCTGTCTCGCATAGCGGAAACTGGCCGGAGCCATCCTCTTCATCGACTGGGAAGAACTTGCTGGCCACGATCTGTCCGCAGTCCCTACACTTGAAGCAATCGAGGTGGAATGTGCCACCTAGCGCTCTCACGAACTGCCCAGTCAAGGCCTCCCCGCACTTTTTGCAGGTGCGATGTCCCTTGTTTGAATTTGTTCTTGAGCGGCTTCGGCCTTTCCCGTCCTTCTCTTGTGATCTTTTGCGACCAACTCTGCTGGCACTCTCAGACGACTGTCTGTTCGCAGCATTGTCTGCTTGGGTCTCCATTGCGTTCCCGTTCGCGTAGGGGTGGCTCATCATGATGTCCTCGCCCGGCTTGAGCTCGGTTCTGCTCAAGTTGTAAAGGTCTGACTCTGTAACAGTGTATGTCAATACTCAATCATGTCCCTGTGTTGTTCGAGAATAGCGCTCATGCTCCAGGGAACGTGCGCCTGGATGAACAAACGTCCTCCGCTTGATAGAAGCGCATGTATTAGAGACGAGGCCGCGACGGAAACGACAACGGATTCGGCGCTGAGCGTGTCGTCGGTCGCGTTATGTGAGGTCAATGATTCAAAGCAAGGCGTACGGATCTGACTTGGTCGTGGCTATTCCTGGCATACAGTAACGACAATGCAATGTGAATGGACTCTCGGTAGACCCATGTGTCAAGTTCTCTGAAAAGACGATTTCGTGGCTGTGCTGGACGTGTAAGCCGTTGGAAGTGAGAGACCTCGAGGGAGCGGATGATTCTCGGGGGTCGCAGAATTAGGTAGGGGATGGTTTCGATGTCGGTCAACGCGCGAGGTGAGGGGCAAATCTTTCACACAAAGCAGTTTATGAAAGTCGAAAAAGCTAATGGACAAGACAAGTCGACTGTGGAAATGAGTGTATGGCTTGATGCGGCAGGTGCGATGTCTTGTCTGACATAACACCTGGATGATCTCGCTGGCGTCCATTGTGGTCGAAACGAATACCCGTAGAGCACGTGACTTTCATGCTCGCTTGACGCCTCAGCGATCGTTTTGGCTCAAGCATGACCTACCATCACACAAAAGAGCACTGAAGCGTATGACTGCCGAATATCATCTTATCTGAAGGACCAGATATAAATCACTAAAGAGGGTGCATAGATAGAGTACGTAAGACGCTGCATGAAGCAACTGCAGCCGAGGACCTGTCAGTGTTCCTGCATCCATTCCACTCCTGCCGGCCTGCATCATGACAGACGCGTGGGCAAAAGCCGAACATGGTCTCTCATTGAGAAATAGCTGTGACTATGTGGCCTGAATACCCTGTCTCTGTTCATGAAAGCTCGTCGTCGAGCATTTCTATTCTCAGCGTGTTTCTGAGGTTTCTGAGGAGAGCACCGGCAGATCTTCTGATCCGTGATACGGGGAGTGTGCTCTGCACTGCATCCATCTCTCTCCGTGTCAGAGCAAGGCCCAAGCATTGTGGAGCATGCTGTATCAGCAGCTATGTGCTTTTCCAAATATATCATGCACAGCACGTGTTTAGTGCTCGACAAGTGGGTTGTGGCTGGTAGCGTGGTCGACTTGTTCAGATACATGCGGCAAGATCATTGTCGAGGTGAAATCACAAAACTATGAACGATGATAGCTATGACGACAAGCTTGGAGGTCCCAATTGGGAAAACCTCTTCTCGCACCGCGAACCCCTAGAGCAGTTTGTTCTTCGAAACAATTCTTTGAGAGGAGCAACCTAGCTTCTATTCAAGTTGTGGTAGCTTCGCCGAGTAATTGGAGCTTTCAGGCGTACTCCATCGTCATGCAGTGGTCGCTGACTCATCATTTTGGGCACATGCGCTGCGAAATGTAACACTACATCGGCCACCGGCAAGTGGCGTGGCGATGGACGTGGACCACAGCCCACATGCGCTCATTCAAGCAGGTCAGTCTGCTCCGTCCGGAAACAGGACAACGGCAGTATAGGTATAGAACCACTGAAGCAACCTTGTTACGGAGCTCTACTAGACGTTCATAACCGCATTCGCGATCATGCAAGGCTACCACCATGAAGAGGCTTTCGACGAGGGATACATCCAAGTCAGTGACATACACAAGGTGTATTACACGCAATACGGAAAGCAAGACGGCAAGACCGGTAAGCCAAGCTACAGTTGTGATGCCAGCGGATGTCTCCTTGAAGTAACCCCTGATTTCTGAGCCACGGCCGCACCACAAGATTCACGAACCCCGCCTTGACCAGCCACAGTTCTTTTCCTCCACGGCGGCCCAGGCGGCGGTACTTCGAAAGCCAATACCGATTTCTTCGACCCAAGCATCTACCGCGTTGTGCTGATCGATCAGCGCGGCGCCGGCAAGTCGAGACCCAACGCCGAGGTTCGCGAAAATACCACTCAACTCCTCATCGCCGACATCGAAACGCTACGCACGAAGCTATCAATAGAGAGCTGGGACGTTGTTTTTGGTGGATCGTGGGGCAGCACGCTGTCGCTCGCCTACGCCCAGGCTCACCCCACGGTCGTACGCGCGCTCGTGCTGAGAGGCATATTTCTTGGTATGAACTGGGAGTTTGACTGGACACTGAGGGGTGGCGGTGCATCCACCTTGTTCCCAGATCGATGGGCGGACTTTGTGGGCTACTTACCTGAGGATAAGCGTAGCGACCCTATGAAGGCATACCATGAATTGCTGATGTCTGAGGACCACGCGACGAGCTTGAAGGCAGCTTGGCACTGGAACCGGTGGGAGTTGTCTGTCTCAACGTTGACGCTTGCAGAGGATGCATACGCGAAGCTCGACGATGAGGACTGGTGCTTGCAGCATGCAAGACTCGAAGCGCATTATTTCGTAAATGCGAACTTCTTGCCAGGTGATAAGGCAATTCTGAGACCAGAGAATATTGAGAGGATCAAGAACATCCCAAGTAAGTGCTCATACAACCCCGGAGGTAGGTTTTGACGATCTGACACACTCAAGCATATATCGTGCAGGGTCGATATGATGTGGTCTGTCCCCCTCGAGCTGCGTGGTCTCTGCATCAGGCATTACCACAATCGGAGTTGCATTGGACACCGAACGCTGGGCATAGTGCTTTGGTAGATCCCCAGACCCGAGCCTTTGCCCTCACTTGCTGATCAGACGTAGGAGCCCGGCACGAAGAAGAAACTGACTGAGATATGTGACAAACTCGCGCACTGATACTTGTACCATTATCATTTTTCTAACAAGCAAGCCACATCCTTGTAAAGAAAAGGAACGGTCTAAATTCAGCACCTCGACTTCGTAAATTCTGGACGTCTCGTTTGGTCTGCACACACTTTGGCACCGTTCGATCATGAACTTTACCTAGAGGCTGCCCTTCGCCACAGCATTTATTCCACTCTGTCCACCCTGCTTGTAGGCTTTCGGACAAGTTTTGCGCTGAGACATAAGAGAGCTTTCCAAGATACACCTTGTTGTTCAGAACTTCCAAGCACATCCATCTGTCTGTTGTATGCGTTGCAGCCTGAAGCGTCGCCAGACCGGTTGCTCGTGCTCTCTAGAAGAGTGCGCTGGAGTCCGCGCAAAACTTAATGCGCCTCTACTTTGCTTAAGTGGCGCCTCGCCTTGCTTTGGGCGGTTGATGCCTAGTGTGGTCTGCCAATCAGAAATTGGCAGGCGTGACATGCGCGTGTCGTGTGTAAGTCGCTGCAAACGCTTTGGTGTTTGACGCAAGTCAGAGTGCAGTCGGCTTGTCGAAGTCTGGTGCCTACCACAAGTGAGGCTGTGAAACTCTTGCCCAGTCACTCTAGGCACATAATACCTGCCTCAGCCTGAAATGTTCTCTACCTTCTACGCGTTATATGATATTTCTTATCAGTGACCATCTTCGCGAATAGCAGTCGTCTTAGCTTACACCTGTGCAGATCATGGCGAACCAGTCTCTCCTCAGGATAGCGAAGGTGAGCGCCCTCTACCAGTGTCAATTGACAACAGCTAGGCTGACCGTTGCATAGGAGATCAAGGGCATCCAATCGAGCAATGATTTGTGTAGGTGCAGCTTGCTGGTAGTCAGCTGACCAAGACTGATTGTGTCTAGCCATCATAGTAGCGCACCAGGACGAAGACATCCGCAATGTTAAGGCCTTGATCCTAGGGACGCCTGGTTCTCCTTACGAATATGGTTTCTTCGAATTTGCCATTCAGTTCGGTCACGAATATCCCTCCAAGCCACCAAAGGTCGAAGCAAAGACTACAAACCATGGTAGGACTCGATTCAACCCAAACATCTATGCTGGCGGAAAAGTCTGCTTGTCTATCCTAGGAACATGGCATGGTGAACTTCCAGGTGAGGACTGGTCTTCCGTTCAAGGCCTGGAATCGGTGTTGTGGTCAGTACAAAGCCTGATGTCAAACGATCCATACGCAAACGAGCCGGGCTTCGAGGGCAGAACTACAGATGATGACAAGAAGAAGAACGACGCATATTGCGCCAAGATTCGTCATGAGACCATTCGCATTGCCGTGCTACAAAAGCTGGAAGCTATGTACGGAATACAGGCAGACGGTTCAATACAAAAGGCGCCAGATACGGAGAAGTGGCAGTCGGACAGTGACGATGCGTCTGAATCGGAGGAAGAAAGTAGAGAGAAGCTAAGGTGGGAGCCGTTTAACGACTGGCAGAAAAGACGTTTCCTTTGGTACTACGAGGCATACTTGAAGACAATCGAAACGCATGCACCGAAGCACAAGGAGGGCGAGAAGTTCGAAACTATGCCCTTCGAGGGTGGTAGCAACAGCATGGACGGCACCTTCCAGTATGGTCAACTAGGTAAGAGGGTTCTGCGCGTCAGGGAGGTCGTCAACCAAGAAACAGAAGACTGGGCCAAGGAAGGTATGCTCGCTAAACAGCGAGACTCGAGCAAGGCATATAGCATGCAAAGCCAGTTCAATGTGGTCAAACACACGCAAAAGAACGGTGGGATCATGAACATCGACCTTGAGCTTGAAGACGGAAACCCGTTCGTCTGGATCATGACCTACTTTGGCAAGCCAGAGTCAAATCTGGACGGCGGTGTCTTCAAGATCAAGATCTCAACCAGCGTCAAGTTTCCTGAGGAACAGCCAAGAGTGAAGGTGGTGACGCCTATATACCACCACAAGGTCTCAAAAGATGGCGTACTGTGCTACAATGCTAACAAACCAGAAGAGATGAAGAACCACATCCAGATGATTGTTTTTGCTCTCGAGGAAGAGTCTCCTCCATACGACCCGAGAACGATTGTCAACCCGGAAGCGGCCAAGATGTTTTTTGGTTCTGCTGAAGACAAGAAGAAGTACAATCGATCGCAACGAAGGACAGCCCAAGATAGTCTGGAATCGGGGTGCTAGATCTGTGTCCTCAGCATGGGCTAGTAAGGAAGAATCCGGTCATGAGAGTGATGATACTACCAGCAAGGTGTTCGGCGTTACGTCTGAGGGATTTCGAACGGCCAAATGCTAAAGGAGTTATTGCCCATGTCAACAGTGCCAGGCAAAGGTGTTTTGATATGTGCTGAGCCATATTTGCAGGCAAAACATGATACCCCAGGTCTCGGGATATTTCTGGGGTGTGTTGCATAAGTTTCGTACAATAGATGACTCGTTCCCAAGATCTCACAACCTTACAAAGCCTTCTTCACGTCCGACTCGGGCAGGATCTCTATAATGCCACTAAAACTAGTGTTGTGACCCCCTCACGCCATCCTGATAGATTTCTTCCGGCCCTGCATGGCTGCCCAGCATCCACTTTCTACTGACCCCGACACCGATTGCTAAATTCTCGAACGAACCTCAATCCGGGGTACGTACAGCTCTAATTTCAGCCCGTTTTTGGTACATCTTTATGCAGAAGGAGCACTGAACAAGTCAACCTTCGACCGATTCTCGTCTCTTCGCCCTCCGCCCTGCACCACGACCATAGCACCACCCCCACCGCCCATCATGCCCTCAACTCTATACGAACGTGAACTCCCACCTCTCCCACCGCCCAAAAAACTCGGCACAGTTCTCGTAATAGGCGGCTGTGGCTTCCTAGGCCGCTCCGTCGTCGACCAACTCCTTAACTTCCCTTCCGAGAAACAGTCCTCCCAGACCGCGCAGACCAAATCAGCATCTCTGGGACCCAACAAAGGCCGCTACGAATATGATCTCGAGCCGCTTTCCACTCGCTACCCACCCATTGACCAAGCCGCCACAACAGTGCATGCGCTCGATTTGAGGTGTACAAAGAACAGGCTACCCGGCTGCACATACCACGAAGCAGACATCACAGACGCCGACCAACTACGCACGGTCTTCAAGACCGTCCAGCCAGACGTGGTAATAAACACCGCCTCCCCGCAATTCGACGCACCACACGCAATCCTACGCAAGGTCAACATCGACGGAACAAAGACACTATTAGACGTAGCAGGCGACCACAAGAGCTGGAGCAAAGACGGCGACAAACGCTGCAGGGCCTTTGTTCACACGTCGAGTTCTAGCGTGATCCACGACGCACAGAGTGACCTCAAGAACGCGGATGAGCGCTGGCCGTATCACGTGCCGAATAAGAACGAGTTCTACAGCGAGACGAAAGCGGTCGCGGAGCGGATGGTGCTCGCTGCGAACGGGGGCGAGGATGTGGGTGGAATGTTGACGGCTGCTGTGCGGCCGGCGGGGATCACGGGGGAGGGCGACATGGGTGGAATTTCGTATAGTATTTGTAAGACTGCGGCGGTTGCGCCCGGGTGGCAGTTGAATTTGCAGTTGGGAGAGGGAGATAATTTGTTTGATACGACGTATGTGGGGAATGTGGTGTTGGGGTTGCTGCTGGTTGCGGAGGGGTTGTTGACGACGAGTCGGCGGGTGGGTGAGTCGGGGGTGAAGGATGGTGGAATATTGGAGCATGAGCGGATTGATGGCGAGGCGTTCATTGTGACGAACGATCAGCCGTGTTATTTCTGGGAGATTACGCGGTTTATGTATAGCAGGATGGGGAGGGAGGGGGTCGGTGCGAGGGACAAGGTGTGGGCATTGCCTCAGGATTTTGCTGCATTGATTGGGGGGTTGAGTGAGATCTTTGGGGCTTTGACTGGAAGGAAGGGGAAGATCAATCGGCAGACTGTGAAGTATAGTTGTATTCATCGGTATTACAGCTGTGAGAAACTGAAGAGGAGGTGTGGGTATATCCCTGTTGTTGGGGTCGAGGAAGGGTTGATGAGGAGTGTGAAGTGGTTCAGAGATTGGGAGGAGAATGAGGCTGCGAAACAAGGGCAGGAGAAGAAGATCCAGTAAGTGATAGGATGTCGGAAGCCTGATGGAGACACGATACAGCAGGTCGCACGTTGTGATGCTGGCTCGGCGGGGATCGTTTCTTATCAGCAACGAGCAGCAGGTGCGTCATGTTTTCAGAATATATATAGTATGCGATGAAGGGACTGCATGATGTTTATGATGTTTATAGATACCCAGTATGAGGATAGGTGATTGCCATGGGCACATCATGTTGAAGGTGCACTTGCGCGAGCTTCTCATTGGAACAGCACATCATACCAACCTCGTGACCTGTATCGTCGTGTAGGCTGTTTCGGTATGCGCAATTCCTGGCAAGTTGAAGAATGATTTACAGGAACTGGATCGAGCAATGCTTCTGAGATGATCCATGCCCAATACTACCAAGATCCCCGCTGCCGGCGCACAAGACGCGACTCTTGGAGAGGAGCTTCTGTAGCTCATGTTACTCCTAGCAGCACGTCTAGAGTGCCGTTTGTGTCTGTGTGTAACAAACATGGAGGGGGCAACGGCAATAAGTCTGGAGGTTTTGTACGGAAGCCCTCGTCAATCGCTCCAGGCACGCCAGTATAGACTGCCATCGAGAGGGGGGAGGTCTGAGGTTCTCGTTAGCAGGTCAACCGTAGTTCTTACAGTTACGCTGTATGTTGATATTAGCTCATGTCGGTGGCGGTACGATAGCACATGCGAATGCAAGTCGGTGGCCACGTCCAGGTTTTGTATGATGGAGATAGTTGGGAAATTTGTGTCAGATTCGTCGCGGTCGTACTTGGCGTGAAAGACGAACTTGCCAGAGCAGGCATCATCCGAGAGCTATGCAACATGCGCTGAGCGACTCATGTGTGCTCTAAGTCTGCAGTGGTGTGAGGATGACAGTGCACGAGCCTCCCAAGCCCATGATTTGTGTGTGCGTTGAACCAAAAAAGAAGGTCAGCTGAGCGTGTCCGCTCACTCGATGACAGGCCTGCGCCTAAAGTTAGCTTATGTATGTGCATGAAGAACTTCAGCAGCAGGTTCCAAGAGCGTCATGCTCCTGGAATTTGATGACTACCGTCACCACACATATGGTCAGCCTGGAGAGATGAGACTGCAAAGCGAGGTTTCGCTGAGATCGCCGTAAAGGAAGTGTGTCGCAACGGTGGTAGGAAGCAACATCGAATAGCTGAACTGGTTTCGTTCCACAAACCCTACCAAAGACGGGAGAAAAAGAAGTGCATTTACAAAGAGAAAGATGGGGAAAATGTGGGTTGTGTCACCGGCAACGGGTATGCTTGCTGCTATGGTTCAAAGGCGATCAGTCCTGTCAAAGTCGTTTCAGACTCATCATCCATCTTGGACCAGCATGCTCAAACATGCAGACCCTCGTCAGAGAGACACAGGGTTGCTGTGTTGAACGCCATAAGTAAATACAGAAAAGAGGAAGGTCGTATGTGAGGGGCCTGAGTCAAGCCACCGTCAACATGCAATCCTTATCGATTAGCTTCCATCCTCGCGAGTGTTCCCACCTTACGCCTTGACCTTGCTGCTGGCCACTGAACCTCAAGTTGGGGTGGCAGGACGTTTCCCCAGCACTGTAGATGGATGGGCATGCTTGTCAACGGACAAAAGCAATGTTTTGATGCAGATGTCGTTGTGCTTGCGGATGCTTTGAAAGCGAGCTGCTTTGTGGTCCTTGTTTGGTCTGGCGCCAGCCCCAGTAAGAGCGAGCGATTGGTGAGCATTTTGAGAGCAACTGCACACGAATAACCACCCTTGCTGAATGCCCACTTGAAGGCCACCACACGGAACTTAGCCCCGCTCTCAGGGTCTCCAAACCGAGCCTTAGCAGCGATCAAGCCACTCAAGTGCCAGTAAGAAATGTTTCGTGCATGCAGTCGAGCACCGGCGGCCTCCAAAGTTTCGTAACCTCGCTGCTTCGACTGCCGCTACGACCACCCTGTCGGCTGCGCTTCCACGCTACTGTCGACTCCCAGTGAGCAGCACTCGCCTTGCGTTTTCCAATTATTCGGTCAACGCTCAAGTCCCTCGTCTACAGCCATTGTAATTTGATATCTACACCTTCGAATCTTTCTACTGCTATTCTGAACCGCTTGTATCACTAAGAGGTCAAAGGCATTGCCTCGTTCCAAGGCACGACCAGGCCGGGCCGAAATCCTCACCAATCCGCCGGGGCATCATTACCTTTCCTCCTCAGATCCAGTCTCACTACCTCGAATTTCCGTTTCTGTTAGCCCACCAGTTTCCTGCCAATCAGCGGTATCTGTCTAGCCACCTCCTTCAAGGCAAAGCGTGTCACTCAACGCGCTGAAGGAACACAATTGCGAGAAGATGGCTCGATAGCACTACGCAGTAGCTGTGCTGCTAGTAATGCGAGTGCACACTGGGAAAAGGAGCCCGCTTCAAAGATCGAACAGCCAGCAGCTCGTAATTTGCATGCGCAGGAATGGCCCAGGATGGATCTACCCGTCATATCGCGCAGTCACCTACCGTGGCTACTCTCAAGTACCACGCCGGTGCTGGCCCCGAACCGCATAAGGTGATGATGGAGAGATCCTTTAGTCAAGACATACAGGAGGGGACGCGGGAGCTGAAAGACGCTGCCGAACAGACAAGAAATATTATTCTCGACCTGAGTCTCGATGGCATTATTCGATGGGCCAGTCCCTCGTGGACTGATGTCGTTGGAACCCAGTTAGAAGCTGTCAAGGGCAATCCCATCTCACAATACGTCCAAGGTGACAAGGAGGTCTTCGAAAGAGCTATCAAAGCATTGCAGACGAATGATTCGAAAAGTCAGTTTGTTAAATTCACCATTGAGACCACGACAACCTCTGACATGGCCCCGATGCTCGACGCCCAAGCCCGCTCTGCCAACAGATATGAAGAACATGCTGCAAACCACGATGGCAAAGTTCTTTTGGAGCTGGAGGGACAAGGTATTATGGTCTGGGATCGTACGACGGGTGGGGAGTCGCATACAATGTGGATGTTGCAACCCGCAGCTGAGCCTATTGAGATCGAGGTTGACTTGCCTAGGGTTTTGTTTGAAATGCTCGGTATCGGTGCAGAGCTACTGGCCAAGTACCTTTCAGAGCTGACCGAAGCCGGTGCTAATGACCCAGCTAATCACCCTCCTCCCCTACCTATCGTGTGTCGCATCTGTGAGCGGTCTATAGTGCCCTGGTGGTTTGAACGGCACTCCGACTTGTGTGTGCAAGAGCACAAGGCTGAAATGGATGTACAAATGATACAAGAGGGACTGACCGAACATCGACACGCCATTGTCAAAATACTCGACGCCTTCGATAACAGGACGAGTCGCTCGGGGTCGGGCGAGAGCACTCCAAGCCAACCATTACCTGAATACAAAGGGCTTCCCATCGGTCCTTCCCCCACTACATCTTCTCTATCTTCAACGCCGGGTTCACAGAACGTCAGTCCAGCTCGTTCGCGGAGTCCATCCACCGCAGGATTAGGCCACAACCGAGGTCGCTCATCCTTTATCGTCCGCCGACCGCTTGTCCGAATTGTGGAACTAATTCTTGATTTGTGTGATACTGCTATTGAGATCAGTACGCCCGCCATCAAGGACTGCAAGAGCGATGAAAGCTACGACTTCCGGACCCAATCGCCAGTATCCGAATCTCGCATCAATCAGATTGTGCACTGGCAGCAACCCAGCAGTCTGGACACAGAGCCAGGCTTGGCAGCTCTCAGCTCTGACACGGAGAAACTAGCTCGTGCCAAGATAGAAGCCGTCCACCGCCACCAAGTCATATTGGAATATGGTGAGAGGATACGTCAAGAATACCTTGCTGAGGTCGATGCATGCATAAGCGACGCCCTTCTGAAGGCTCAGCGAGCCGCTGAGGGAGAGCTACTGTCCTCCAGTGAGAGTGAGTCCGGAGAAGAGACTCAAGTGGTCGATACCTATCATGACCTTTCTCCGGGTAGCGAGCCCATGTCACACGCAGCTATTGAAGAACCAGAAGTTGCCAGGACGCAATCCAGGCCACAGCTACGATCAATGGCATCTGCTTTAAGAAACTCGTTGGATCCACCATTATCGCTCGAGGACTCGCGGCGTCCATCTTCGCAAGCAGTATCGACAGGTTCAAGTAGCCCTCAAGAGTGTCCAACTCCAAAGTCAACTCGCAGCGGTGTCATTGCACAGCCGCAGCCTATCCATAAGAGACGTTCGATGTACATTGGGCCAGACGAAGGAGAAACAAGTGATAGCAGTTTACCGTCAACGTCTGGGTTGTATCACATGCGAAGGACAGACTCCCCTGCTACCATGCCCGAGCAACATCTGGGCAGGTCGGCGAGTTCGAGGAATAGGAAACGTCGAAGCATGCATCTACACGGGCTGAGCTCGTCATCTCCACGAGGACAATCACCCAACCATTACCCACCAGCACCTTCCAGCCCCCTTCGTATGACCAAGGCGCGTTTTCCAGTCGTGGACACTTCCACACCATCGCCCATTGTCTCCCCACTGCTCACAACGGGCGAGTTTCCTGCAAGTCCCCAATACACCCACCTACATCACCGCCGTCAGTCGTCGGTACATTCGTCTGATGTACGAGCACCACTGTCTCCACGGTTGAGCTCAGCTGCTCATCTTCAGCCTCGCGCTCAGCCACCATCAATCAAGGACTTTGAAGTCGTGAAGCCAATCAGCAAAGGCGCCTTTGGCAGTGTGTATCTATCCAAGAAGAAGCTAACCGGCGAATACTTTGCAATCAAGGTCTTGAGGAAGGCCGACATGGTGGCCAAGAATCAGGTCACCAATGTTAAAGCGGAGCGCGCCATCATGATGTGGCAGGGCGAGAGCGATTTTGTTGCCAAATTATACTGGACGTTCTCGAGTAAGGACTATCTATACCTAGTCATGGAATACCTTAATGGTGGCGACTGTGCATCCTTGGTCAAGATTCTTGGCGGCCTGTCGGAAGATTGGGCGAAGAAGTACGTCGCCGAGGTAGCCCTTGGGGTTGAGCACCTGCATAGTCGAGGGATTGTGCATCGTGATTTGAAGCCTGATAACTTACTGATCGATTCGAAAGGCCATCTTAAACTAACAGACTTTGGTCTTTCCCGCATGGGTTTGATCGGTCGTCAGAAACGCGCATTGAAGAGTCCGGCTGAGCTAGATCCTGACCTCTTCAAACAGGGCCATTTCTCTTCTCAGATCTCGGGGCCTGCGTCACGGTCTGCGTCCTTCGACTATCACGCTGGTGCATCCCCAGGCCAGACACCTTTGATGACCCCTGCCCTGGCATTGGACCAGCCTTCGTACTTCAACCTGAATCGCGAGGCCTCTCAGAGCAGGGATTTTTCACGAAGGGCTTCTGGGTATAGGAGCGACAGTGGCAGTGTGTCGAGCCATGACCTACACTACGCTTTTCAGGGTCTGGGACTAAGTGACAGCCACGAAAGCAGCAGGCCGCTTTCTGTACATCAGAGGCACAACCCGATTGAAGAGGAATCGTACTCGCAAGCGAGCGGTTCACCGGATTTGATGCCCCTGTCGCAGTCGATGAGCAATATATCGCAACCTGGAACCGGCTTCAGTTCTCAGATGCTCCCGCCGCCCACGGCGCTGTTCGATTCCGAAGAGAACGGTAAGAGGTTCGTTGGTACGCCAGATTATCTGGCGCCGGAAACTATCTGCGGCACTGTGCAGGACGAGATGTGTGACTGGTGGTCGCTGGGTTGTATTTTGTTCGAGTTCCTTTATGGTATGCCGCCTTTCAATGCGCCAACGACAGAGCAGGTGTTCGACAACATCGTCAACCGGCGGATTGCTTGGCCGGCTGAGGACGAAATCGAGGTGTCCGAGGATGCAAAAGATCTCATCAACAAATTGATACAACTTGACCCCAAGCAGAGATTGGGCGCGAACGCGGAGGACAAATACCCTAGTGGTGGTGCTGAGATTCAAGCCCATCATTGGTTCTCAGATATCAACTGGGAGACTTTACTTGAAGATGAAGCTCAGTTCGTGCCCAACCCAGAAAATCCAGAAGATACTGAATACTTCGACACCCGCGGCGCGACGCTGCAAGCTTTCCCTGAGGAAATGGAAGATCAGCTCTCACCAGCGCAAGGGGGCTCTACAAGTGGCGATTACACTGACCGGCCACATGACGCGCTCTTCAAGGCTCGCACTAACGCCGCTTCTACCAAGCGGGGTCTCATGCCTCTGCACATCCCTCCACACATTGCGCGCGATTCGCGGAGTCGACGGTTGAGCGAACCTGTTGTTGGCGACGATTTTGGTAGTTTCACCTTCAAGAATCTTCCAGTCCTGGAAAGAGCCAATAAGGATATTGTGGAGAAGATGCGCAAAGAGACTTTGCAAGCTCAAGCACGATCGACGCAATCTTTCCAGGCAATCCAATCGGCATCGCAACCTGTATCAACTATACCTACACCGACAGTGTCATCACCAGCTGGAGGCTCCGTGTCTGTCGAGGGCAGTCCGATGGTACCTATGACCGTGCAGAGGGCCTTGTCCGTGAATAAGCATCATCGTCCAGCGTCACCATCAGGTCTGGCGAGCTCGAATGCATCTCCAAATCGCGGCTCTCAGCCTGGATCTCCAATGCTCGCGTATTCGGGAATTTACAATCATGAAAGAAGGAAGACATCTGGTTCTTCGAATTCGAGCAACCTGCAGAACTCGACCCTCTACGATCCATCATCTGCTCGCGGTGCCCAGGCCACTGCGTCGCCAGTGAAAAGACTTTCAACTATGTCTCCCGCCAAGCCACCGACAACATCTTCTCTGCAGCCGGGAACGCCTGGCCGGAACAGGTCGCATACAGTGGGCTCTCAAGAGAGCGAGATGCAATCGCGCGAGCCGTTCGTTCCTGGACATCACAAGCGGCGGAGCCAGTTGTTCGTAAGAGACCATTCTCCTTCCTCGTCGGACAACGAAAACACAGCACATGCAAAAGCGTTGCTCAAGGTCCAGCGGAAGCGCCAAAGCTCGAGAAGGATGTCGCAATTCAACATCCTCGAAGGACCATCGTATCGTCCGCTTGATGTCCTAATTTGTGAGGATCATCCTGTGTCCAAAATGGTCATGGAGAAGTTGTTCGAGAAGCTGCGTTGTCGGACAATCACCGCAGCAACAGGACCTCAAGCAATAGGATATGCCGGCGGAAACATCCAGTTCGATATCATCTTCACTGAGTTCAAGCTGCCCCTCATTAATGGTGTTGACCTAGCACGAATGATTCGAGACACTAACAGTGCGAACACCCATACGCCAATAGTGTGCATGACTGGATACCTCAAAGATCTGCCAGATGAACATCAATTCGATGCACTTCTGCAGAAACCACCCACACTCACAAAATTAACAGAAGCCCTGGGCAAGTATTGCACATGGAAGCCACCTCCTCAGGACTTCAAGCCTAACATGCCGCTGAACGTGCTCTCCGGTCTACCGGTAACACAATTGCAGGACAGTCCGAGCTCGGTCGCGTCTAGCAGAGCGCCGACCATGCCTGAATCATCCTGGAAAGGCTCGAGTCGTGAAGACTCGATCGGCAGCGGTGGCTTCTTCAGTGATCTCGAATCTCTCAAGGCTGAAGATATCTCAGTGGTTATCTCACGAACCTCCACAGATGACTGGAGTCGTGGTGGGCTTGGCATCTCGGACGACTCAATACTGGAACCAAGGACCACGGCTCAAAAGCCTTTTCCACGTCTTGTCCACAGCGAGTCTGCCCCCGCTACAGTCGAGGAGATCGCACCGTTCCCAACGCTTCGACAGCAACCTTCCTCGGAAGCTATCCGGAATAAGCGAGAATCCCTCGAGAAGATCCGTATTAGTGCTGGTGGTGCTGAAGAAGGTGATGATGAAGACGAAGAGCTAGGCAGACTTCAGATCCGGCAAAAATCACCTGTCAGTAAGACTGAACGTTCTGGTTCCAAGCTGGGACAAGAGATGCTACGCACTAACAGTCGAGGGAGTGTTATCTCAATGCACGACGAACGACAGGCAGAGGCAGATAGCCTTCGCAGATCACTGGAGATTCTAGAAGGCCGCATGGAAGGTCTTCGTATACCCGAAGAAGATATAGCAATTCTTGGCTCCGTCCAACCACGCAAAGGTATAAGAGCCTTGTCGTCGGAGCATTCTCATCCAGAGTCGGAGCGACCACCAAGCCGAGGGCACATCACACCACCTGTCTACTTTCCGCAAGCCCCTGGCCATAGTCAGAAGGAATTTGACATGGATGATCAAGCTACGCCAATGCCGAATAAGACCATCGATTTTGGTGATCAACCTACACCACGGGCTCACAGTGAGAATGGATCGACCTCTCTACAGCAGGACATATGACCCCGACATCGAACGTCATACAGATTTGTTTTCTTTTTCAGTTTCAATGTACAGTGACAATGCACCACACTCGCTTAACGATTTTTCTTTTATGTTTGAATGAATGGGCTGACATGCAAGGCGCTGGAGGAGTGAATATCGAAGCGTTCAATAGCCCGAGCAGCGATCGCAAGTGCTTCCGGTAGGACAGTATGTGGGATCTCGGGCACGGAAGTGGTATGGTGAGCTTCGTTGTCTAGCATGAGGAATGCGCGCACACCACAAGATCCCATCTAGTGCCGTTGACATGGGAAGTATTGGTCTGGGAGGAGGTCAATACACCCTATGTCGGTCAAAGTTACAAAGCGAAAAGGAATAAAGCAATGCTGCATCGGACGTGGAGTTGTAGGTACGGGAGCGGGACTCTTTCTCTAACCTAGACTTGTCGACTTCGATGGTATGGTGGTCGTGGGTTGCCATTACGGTTGCCGCGCTGAGCTTTGCCTGACCTAATCATCCATGTTATATAACATACGAACCAATACATGACCTTAATGACCACCCGTTGACACGCAGAGACTTCTATTTGAACCATGTACTGACACTGCAGAAACGTCTCTGGCACAGGAGAAGGGTGTGCTCCACGTACCTGACAGCAAACAGGTAGGCTCAAAAAGGCTGGTTGACAAGCTATGCACGCTTATTTGATCAGCTTGTTTGATTGAGATTGTGGAGGACGGCACGAGCAGAGATATACTGCAGTAACGAGTCTGGTTCTTTGTGAATTAGCTGCTTATGGGTAGCATGGGCGTTCCCGGATACTCCAAGTATCTATGGGAAGTGATCTACCCTGACCAGCTATTGCCGTATACAGACGAGAGCAGCGCCATCGTTAACAGATTTAGAAAACACCTAACTTAAACGATGGTCCTATTTCTGTAGTGGCCGATCACAACCAGTTAGCTGCCGGAAGGCACCCTACGGTAATCGGGACTCTTAGCGAGCCCTATCGTGGCTTTAACAGTCTCGGATCAGAGATAAGCTAGTTCATCTGCGCCCGTAATGTGAGTACTAAAACTGCGCTAGAGAGATTAGCGTAGAATTATGCTTCTGATTACTGTATGCGCAGAGCGCATTGTGAAGAGGGAGGTGAATATCACAAAGAATAGCCCTTGTAACACGTTGCACAACTTGCTCACCACAGGCTTGTTTCGAGAATCCAAATGTGCTGATAGTTGATTGCAACCCTACCACCACCCCTGATAAGCTGGAGGTAAGGAGCGAGAGGCAAGGGTGCTTTCCCAGTCCGTATCAAAACACTTGGCCGCGATTATCCTCGATCAGAGCCTGGCTGGGCCTTGCTACGCATCAACGATCGCTCACTCTCGCTCCGAAGCGGACTGGTGTGTACGTTCACCATCCAACTGGCGGTATCAGCATTGACACCAAACGCTGGCATCCAACGCAGGACCAGACCAACCAAGACGAAGGCCATCTGGCCATAACATCCCCCTTCCGACCGAACTTGACTCTCAGATTCGACGCAGCAGAAGCGAGTCAGGAGTAGCTTCAGGGCAATCGCCGCGAGCGACTGCTCAACCCCTGGCTGCCATAACGGCAACGCCAACATTTCCTCCTTTGCAATCCTCGGTTCCCATGTCCTTGAGTCGAACACCGTCACCAAGCCTGAACGGAGGATGGACATCTCAGGGTCTCACAGATAGCCGGACCGGCTCTCCCAGTCGCAGACCCTACGATATGGACGGCTTCGCAGATAATGACGCACATTGGGCTGCGGCCAGAGCAAAGAGTCAAGCAATAAGAGGAAGAGGGTATCCGACTATACAGACGAAGAATGAGGGCTTTTTCAAGAGGACGAGCAGGCACGTCTCGCAGGTGCTGCCCACTTTCAACACCTTTAGCCCGCAAGACAAGAACTGGAGGGATCAAGAGAAGCTTGGTCGAGGCAGGTGGCATCCAGCGGGAGGAGAAGGGAAGTTCTCTACGGTTAGGACCTTTCTGGGCAACTTTCTAAGGAAATTCAAATTTGTGTTCTTAATATTGGGCGTGGTTGCCATTCTGACAACTGCAATGTCTCAAGCGAGTAAGTGGGGAAACACAAACTCAGAAGAGCAATGCTGACACTGTGGCAGATATACGAGGGCGATACAGAGGCAATTCTAGATTGGGGGGTGGCAGTAAATTTGTCATCATACTCGCAGCTAACGAAGGAGGCGGCGTTATGGACTGGAAAGGACCCAAAGAATGGGCAATAGAAAGGGATAGTGTCAGAAACAAGAGGCTCTATGCCGAACGATGGGGCTACAACCTCGAGATAGCAGACATGAGCACGAAGAAGAGATATGCGCACGAATGGAGAGAGAGCTGGGAGAAAGTTGATGTCATTAGGAATTGTATGGCCAAGTATCCAAAAGCTGAATGGTGAGAGGACAAATCCCGGCAGGGTCAAGAACGATGTTAACCTCAATCTAGGTTCTGGTGGCTTGATCTCAACACTTTTATCATGGAACCGTCAATATCTCTCCAGAAGCATATATTCGACAGCCTCGAAGAGACGACATATCGAGACATCAACCATTATAACCCTCTCAATATAACACATCCCCCACAATCAGAGTTCCTTGATCCAGTCTCCCGCTCGCCGACGGGCGACAACCTAACCTCATCGATTGACTTGATCATAAGTCAAGACTGTGGTGGCTTCAACCTGGGCTCTTTCTTCGTACGCCGCTCAGCGTGGTCTGACCGGCTCCTTGACATATGGTGGGATCCAGTACTATACGAGCAGAAGCACATGGCATGGGAACACAAGGAGCAGGACGCCCTTGAGCACCTCTACACAGCTCAGCCACATATAAGGACACATGTTGCATTTGTCGAGCAGCGCAAGATCAACAGTTTTCCACTAGCAGCATGTGGTAAGCAAGGCGCAATGGGCGAGGACCTCTTCGACGAGAGATTTCACTACAACCCGCTTGATCGAGACTTTTTGGTCAACATGGCTGGTTGTGAATGGGGCAGAGACTGCTGGGGCGAGATGTATAAATTCAGAGAATTGAGCAACAAGCTGAACAGAAATTCATGGCAGAGACTGGTCGATTGGGGGAAAGATCGCTTCGGGAGGCCACTTAGCCAAGATGTAAAAGAACAGCCTGAGCTGCCCGCGAATGCAGGGGGAAAGGTGAGAAGGCGGTAGACGGAAGGCTCCAAGCCTTGAACACCCGCAGTGTCACATCTCATCTTCCGGTAAGTGTTGTCTGGCATGGCAACGCTGATGTCTGTCCAAAAAGTACAGGACCTGAAGTACACGAACCGCGTGTGGCAGGCAGGTTGCTGTAATTCATCAATGGTCTCTGATTGGGGTCGATGAGCCAGCCAAGAATCCCACACGAACCCAGAGGTCGATCGCTTAGGTACCTGACGAGTATGTGCGAGACAACTATCGAACTCTGCAGCTCGAGATGGTAAAGCTAGCCTCAGGTTGTTCGCTGCTTGGAAATCGTGTTTGCTATCCTAGCCATATTTAGTGCACGACTGCGAGGCCCGGGTGAGATCTCACTAGCGGCAGGGATCTGAAGCCACGAAGCGCCAAAACTGGCGCGTTCGTGGCCATGCTCGCCACGCACCAGGACTTCCGGCCCCGCGTTTTACTATCATTAGACATCATTGTCCGCACTAGTCAGGTACCGGCTGGTTTTCGACCGACGCCAGAGACTGGAGGATAGCCCACCTGCTACCTACTTGACGAAGAAGGCACAAGAATCACTGCAGCAGTGGTCCATCTTAGCAACAAGTTCTTTATTGCGTGCGAGAAAACGAGAACCTGTGTTCACACCGCCTCATCTCTGTGCTACGTTTATATAGCTAGCAGAACCAATTGCGCAAGTGAACTTTCCTTCTTTCACTTCACCTTCGACGACACAAACCACACAGTATGGCTGCGGCTTCCCCCAACAGCAAGCTGATCTCCTTCGAGGGTGCGTAGTTTGACCTCTCCGGCTATTCCTTGCTGACCTGGACCTCCAGATTACCAAGGCGTCCTCACTGCCTACTTCGAGTGGGCTGACAGCTATGACAGCAAGGTAAGGTCTTGACTCTGCCAGCAACGGGCCACACGTGCGCCTCTTCGCCTCGTCTGCATCACCTCGCCCGGACTCCTCACGGAAAAGTCTGGCTTGAAAATGATCACTAATCAGAACATGCAGGACTGGAAGCGTCTCGAGAAGATCATCGCCCCAACTCTTAGAATTGACTACCGATCCTTCCTGAACAAGATCTGGGAAGCCATGCCTGCCGATGAATTCATCGGCATGATTTCTAGTCCTCTCGTCCTCGGCGACAAGACCCTCATGACACAGCACTTCTGCGGCGCCTCGAAGTTCGAGAAGGTGTCCGACGACGAGATCATCGGCTGGCATCAGCTGCGTGTACCGCACCAGCGGTACAAGGACGAAACAAGATCTGAGGTCCTGATGAAGGGTCATGCACACAGCACAAATCAGCATTGGTACAAGAAGGTTGACGGTGAATGGAAGTTCGCTGGACTGAATCCTAACATTAGATGGGGCGAGTACGACTTTGACAAGATCTTTGCTGCCGGCCGTGAGAGTGACGAGATTCAAAAGGATGAGGAGAAGACTGCTGCTCAGGCTGCTGGTATGCCACCGAAATAGATAAACGGAGAGAAATGCTGCATACACCATGAGTACATTCCATCTGAACCCGGAAAACGCAGGCACTAGTCTGATGACTGCGCGGGTCACCGCCTTCCCACTTCTTCGCGCTCAGAACATCTCTGCACGGCAGGCGCTCTCTTGCTTACGAAAACACCTCAGGACAGGAAAAATGTCAATGTAGTAGTCGCCAGGCCGATTCGCTCTGGAATACAAATACCGACAAGCTCTCACCTCGGTACAGCTGCCAGAATAGCGCTCAACCTGATCGATAGACGACCTTCTGGCTTCTTTGCCTCATCATGCATGACCGTTGAAGCGCGATGGGATTTGCAGCGTATATGTACAGAATCTGCTGTACATGCGAATCCAACACAGCTGGGTACTCGCAAAAGGAATTTATCTCCCTTGTGAAGAGCCTGGTTCAGTGCAAATTTCGAGAAGCCTACATATCTACACGTGACTGCGCGGTTACGATGCCTGCGGACGCGCTTCGTGCTCAGCTTCGCTGGACATCCCCGAACCGCTTACGCAACTTTTCCTGTGCATTGCTCCTGCCACATCATTTGACGAGAATTTCATGGGAACGTGTCAGTCTTGCAGCAGTGCTGTGTCCCAGAAATGCCTATCTTCCTTGGACCAGTGACCTCTTGTCTGAATTGCACACCTACCGACCCCGGACGGCAGAAGATCTTTACAGTCGCCCACTGCACTGTTCTGGCGGTAACATCAACAGCAGTGGTGCTTGATCTCCTCTTGATCGGCCGTCAGCTCATATGCTTCGCAGAAGCTTTTGTCTAATTGGTAGTCTCAGCTTAAGGCGTCTGACTGAAGTCATAACTATTGCCAAATCCCCTGTCCAGGTAAGTTCGTTCAGCTTGTTGTTCCGACACGTAATCGGCTCGCACGTCAAGCGTTGCTTCCTCTTCGATGACTGGTCTCACTTCCTCGCCAAATTCAAGCCGCATCTGGTTACGATACCATGGTGCAAAATGTACTGCCAATGTTAAATATGTGCTGCAGGTAAGAAAAGAACACCTACTGAACGCCAACATGACCCGAACGTCGTTTGAGTTGTTCGGCATTCCACCATGCCACAATCTCAGATCTCGAACGATAATACTCCCTTTCGGTATGATTGGTTGGATGGGCGGCGAGACCATCCTACGGGTTTCGAGGAGATGAAGCTTGATCCTGCCACTGGCTCTCTCGCCATGAGCACCCTCTTGACAGTGAAGACCAGAACCATTATGCGTCCCGAGCCAGACTTCTGTCGAGCCATTCTGAGGTGTCATGTTGATCAGTGGTACGTTCACAACGAGTGCGAATGGATGCGAGGGATGAGCAAAATCTGCATCGGTATGCACGGGCTGTCTCTGAGGCTTAATCTCATCCGAGGGCGGCATAGCAGTATTGCCTGAGCAGAAGGTGAGTTTCGGTTTTGGTCCTAACGCCGTTGTTGTGATGTGGGAAGCTATCTTATCTGGCTGGTCAGTAACGAAGTGTCCGCGACGTGGGAGCAGGGTGCCTACTTAGGAAGATGCTTGGCTCAAAGTATCTTCGGGTGGGAGGTGCATCCTGCTGCAGATTGCTTTTATTGTAATTGAAAGGGCTATTTTCACCTCTACCGCTGAGCAACATTGCGTCTTCTATCATTTTGTGGTTCAAATGATCCAGTACGCCATGTTCGATGACATCCTCTACAACCACTAATCCGTCCTGATGGAGAGGCCTAACTGCCAGTTCTAGGTTTCGTTCTGATAGCCGGCCGTGCCTTACCTCTTCTTTGCTTGCTTTGATTGAGCGTGCAGTTGGCGGCGTTGCTGGTGGGGCCGCTGTGAGATTCGACGAGACCGAGTAGTTCACAGTGGCTGCCGCCTGCCGCGCGAGCGTGCGCAACATGTTGGCCGTCGTTTTTGCGAACAAGATAGTTGATCCAATAGGTTCAACTTTGTAGTCTTACAAACAATAGTTCGCTTAGGACGTTGACGCGTGGTGGTGGACTACGTGGGGAAAGATATTGGAGTGCACACTGCATTGGAAATAAATACTCCATGCAGAAATCCCTTTACCATTTCAGGACGCTTAGTGCTCTACCGTCTTCGAGACTATGTTGCATTCCAGATGTGCCATCATGCCCATTGTGGCCATCAAAAAGAACCTGCTGACGCTGCTAGATGATTACAAGGACTACAATTCCTCGCCAATTCGAGTCCTACCTATTCCCACCGCCGTTGAATTTTGCAAACAAGTTTCTAGAGGGTATCCTTGCGTCTATAGAGCTTACGACAAGTCCATTGACAAGGCCGGCAAACGGCAGGTATGGACAGATCCGTCAATGCTCGAATATCCGGCTTTTACGTGGACGAAGCAAGACTTGCTACGTCTGGTCGACGGCGAAGTCGAAGTCGCTTTGACGCCAAACGGGCGAGCAGATGACCTTCATCACGTTGACGGCAAGGATGAGGCCGTCTTCCTTTCACCAGCTACCGTCAACATGACGATCTCTGACCTCCTCGATAAGCTAGCGTCTCACAGCGAGCCGCCTCCGGGTGGCACAAATGCTGGTTCAGGTCCTGTCTACTACCTCCAATCCCAGAATAGCAATTTGACGACCACACCGCTTGGTCCAATCCTCAGGCATGTCCCTAAGAACTTCCCCTTTGCCCAACCAGTCCTCGGTGACCCCGAAGCCACAAACCTATGGATTGGGGACGAGCGTTCCGTGACCTCAACTCACCGCGACCCTTACGAGAACCTGTACCTCGTACTCAAAGGCTCGAAGACATTCACCCTCTACCCGCCGGTTGACGAGATAACGCTGCCAACACAGAGCGTGCTGACGGGCAGTTACACCTTCGACGCCAGCAGGGCTACCTTCTCCACCGTTCTCAACGAGGATCAACCGCGAATACCCTGGGTAGCAGCTGACTCTCTCCTGCCACGCCACAGATTGATCGAACAGTATCCGCTGTATGAGTATGCTTCACCACGGACTGTCACTGTCCATGAAGGTGAGATCCTGTACTTGCCGAGTGGCTGGTACCACCATGTCCAGCAGGAGTGTGGCACGTGGGACGAAGATGGGAGCCCGGCCCCGTGTATTGCTGTCAACTACTGGTTCGACATGGAGTATGAAGGTGAGAAGTATGTCATGAGGCAGCTGATCGGGAGGTTGGTCAAGGAGATGAAAGACTGTGCAGATGATGGGGCTGGATGAGGTGTGAAGAAGTGTCAACAGCGTTCGCGGCTGCGGTTTAATACGACTGGATCGATTTACTAGGGAGGAGAGTAGGAGGGATTCGTTCAGGTAAGTGGCGCACGACGACACTGAATTGAGTGGAAAGACCTGGAAGTTGTTCCGTTGGGGATTGCTTTAGAAGCACTTGGTCCCAATTGGGGCATGACGAAGGCTATGAAGCAGGCGCACGCTCTCCATGACCTCGAGACATGCAGTTTGGTCCGCAGCTAAATGCAAGCACGACTCTCTGTCTTTCTGGTTGGTGGCAGCACAAGGACAGCAAAAGCGATGCTGAGGCGCCCGCTTGCCGTCCGTTCTCGCATAGCACTCCGCCGTACATGGACAGACCGAAGACAGGCACAAAAACCAACGATAGTTGGCTTTCTATACATCTACAGTGGAGGAGAAGGCGTCACACAAACTGCAAGAAACGGCGGCTTAGTCCACCAAATAGCTCACCCTGCTGTTTCCTTTCTGCCGACTGATCTTTCTCACTGTGACCTTTCCGCAGCCTTTCGTACTTGGCACATGCGTACCGCCACAAGGATACACCTCCGCGCCGACGATGTTAACAACCCTGATCCTCGTCTTCTGGTCATCCACATCCTGCCCTTCCCCATTCACAACCTCCTCACCATTCTCATCAACATATGCTGCGATCTCTTTCCAGTCCTCATCAGAAGGGAGCAACCTGTCCAGGCCTCTTTCCTTGAAGTCTGATTTCGTCCACCACGCGATCTGCACTTGTGCGTCTTTGTCCACCAGCTCATCCACAGCGGTCTGAATCTCCGGTTTATACTTCCCGTCAATCAAGCCTTGAAATTCGCATGCTGCAGAGTCGGGGAAGTGGCTGGCTTTCAGTTCGTCAAAGTTTTCGATTCGCTTTTCCAGTAGCGTCCGTGTTGCGGCGCCGAGGACGTGGCCGGCGGTATGGAGCCGGCTAAAGAGATTTCTCTTGTCTGCATCGACGAGCTGTTTGATCGGGGCACCTGATAGGTCGTGACTGGAGACATGGCCCTCCGTGAAATAACCAAAGTGGATGACGATTCCAGGGCTACTGGCAGACATGCGAGCAGTCAGAACCTTGAATGTCTGATTTGGCCGGCTTTCAGCGTCATCGCCGAGGATGCTCATTTCCCCGACATCGCTCGGCTGCCCACCGCCTTGTGGATGGAAGATCGTTGACTCCGTCGTCACGCCGAAGAGGGGATTCGGGGCGTCGGCTGGAGCCTTGAAGAGGCTTTGATCTCCTTGGGGCAGAGAGGTGAAAGGGTATATGGACGACATCTTCGTCTGATGTTCATAAGTCTGCTGATGAGCACCATAATGAAACATCAGCTTCGTTTTCGGGGAGTGACTCAGGTTAGCTACAGCGCTAGGTTCGCTGCCGTTCGGTTGCGATGACATCGTAGACTATAGGCATATTTTGTCAGCAGCAGACCATTTTGTATATTTGCTCCCTCCGTTGGTATGGTCTAGGTTGCGCTGGCATCTCGCCGTAGTCAGCGTCTGTGGCTCGTGCCTGGCGCTACTGAGGCCCATATATCGTCCGGCACCAGCCATAGAGGACATGGACTGGAAGCTCACTCACCATGTCGTTCGTCGGTTTTCTGCAAAGATTAGGCTTTAAGTATCGTTGTAGTTGTCGTAATGAGTCAGGCTGGACTATACCGGGCGTGCCTTCAACACTGCGTCCAGACCAAGCTCGCAAGTCCTTGCAGGCTGCTGGGTTGACTTTGCGTCGGGAATAAAATTTGAATACACGTGCTTGTGAAACGACTCGATGCATTCACTGTCGAGGGATGTTGCAAACTTCGACACGTCAGAATCTCTTATGATCGAAACTATTAATGTTGATGTACCTCAACACGAAAGTCTGTTTACTCGACGGCACCGCCCTGTGATTGGTTCGGCGAAGATCTCTGACGTTCTACGCCTTTACCGAATGAGGCAGGTATATTTACTGCCATTCTGGGTCCAATGAGCCTTCCCCGATGATCATATATCCATAACTCAGTCGCTTGGAAGAGCTGAGGTTTACAGCAGAGTGGTACGTGTTTTGCAGCTGAGTTGTGCGGGCATCAACCTCAGGTTGAGGTGGCTATTCCGATGTGTTGCCTCAATCGATGAGCTCCGCCATATTCCTCGCTATATCCCCAGCCAGCTTGCCTCCTTCCTCCAGCAGATCAAGAAAGGTTTGTTCTCGCGTAAGCTGCTTAGTGTGACATGCGACATACTCAAGGACAAGACCTCTAAGCTTGTCTTTACCCTCCTTGTAGTCCATGGTATGCTTGTAAGTGTATCGAAGCAATGCCACGACTGCCACGGCCCTTTCTTGGTGGAATTTGTATCTCGACAAAGTTAGGCGAAGCTTCGGGAGACTTAAGGTCATCAAGTCGCAACACTGATACCGGTCCGAAAATACGTAAAGGCGGGCGTGGCACATGATGACCTCTGCATAGTCCTCGCGCGGAACATTATTCCTGGGCGGTTGCCACGACTGTCGTTCAGTAGTGTCTGCCTGGGAACAAAAAGCCTCCCACAATGCTCGTCTGCTGGGGGTTTGTGCGTTATTTATCTCGAAGGAACTCGACTCAACGGGTGACGCTGGTACAGATCCTGCGAAATTGGCTGTGAAACGGCATTCCTCAATTAGTTTCACACCATCGATTGCTTTTCCTCCGTTCCTTTTCCGAAGACGTTTCTCCAGAGATTCCTGTATTATACCGACCAGATGCCACCAGCGGTTCAGACTCTTCAGAAGCCCCAGTGACGCTAGTGCGACCGAAAACTTCAGCGAGCATGCCATCATCAGTTGATAACTGTAATGGCAATGGAGCTGTGTAGTTACCAGTATAAGCAAATTCAAGGAAGCGCATCACCGTATCATCATTGATATCCCCTTCAACGTCCTCGACAGTGATACTTTCGGTCTCGCGATCCTTCATCTTAAGAGCAACGTTCTTTTGGAGCACGTCGGAGCATTGCGCCAGCAGTTCACTGTGGGCATAGAACAGCGTACCGCTGGGCGCAGATATCTTCCAGGGTTTCGAAGTGATATAACTGCAACATCGTTAGCAGGCCAGGTCTCTCATCGCTCACAGTACTCAGATCATCGAAATCAAGTATGCCTACCTGTGAAAAGCAATTTCGGGCATGCTGAGCGAGCAGATTTCACGAGTGATCAGATGACAGAGCTGATGGCAGGCTGATCAATAATGCATTGAATGGTCAGCTTGTTCTGCCAGCACTTTGTGAAAGTGATCAAGACTATGGTGATCACATATGCACGTCGTGCTGTCCATGCAAGCAGGCGGCTCCTCTAGGTGCATTTGCGATGCATTGCACGAGCAAACAGTAGGAGAAGACGTCGATAAGGGTTATCCTTGGCATAGGCTACCTTACTGCAGCAACCGTCGTATTTTGAATATGATAGCAAACACCTATTCGCCGCTGATTGACGTTTCTCACACTTCTGGTGTATACTGCGTGGCCAGCAGGACTTAAGACCCCAGGCAGATCCGAGTGCCGTTCTGGTATCAGCTAATAGCGGACACTTCAGGTTCTCCAGCTCTTCAGGTCTTGACGTTGATCGATCTCTTCAAGCATGGACTTGATTCCTTCATCGCCTATTTCAGCCTTGTATTCGAATTCTTTGCGCATCGATCTGATCCAGGCTGCCTCTTTACCAGCCTAGCAGGTAAACGTCAGCATACAGCCATTGGCGGGGTAAGGCGTAAAGGACACAGCTGGTCGTAACCGGAGTTTGACAACAGGGAGTATGGACTTACTTCTGGAAGAACGAAACCTTTCTCACGACCAACCAATCCGCCAACAAAGCCGACGCTGAGAAGCTCTTTGGCATCCTTCTCTGTTTGAGTTGTATCGGTCTTCTTTGCTTGCTCACCCTCGTCCGCTCGCTCGCCAAGTGCAATATACCAAGCATTCTCGATTTGCTCGGCAAGCAGGTCGAAGTGCTCCTTGCGGCGCTCAGCCGATGACCTCACAAACCCTAAGATACGGTTGGTGGTTTCTTCTCTGGGCTGGCCGCCAACAAAATGATTATGAGAGGACGCATCCTGCTGATAGAACTTCACCTGCACGAGGAGTGATGGCGTTGTGAAAGCCGTTGCGTGCAGCTTCGTGATCCTCTCAGCAAGATCCTGCTTCTGCTTTAGGCTCAATGGGAATGAGTGTTCCACGTTGTAGTAAGGCATGGCTGTAAGTGTTCACCGGGGGGAATACCTTCTTCGAAGATAACGATGCTGGCTACCAGGAGTCTCGTTGTAGGAGGGCACGACAATTAGAACTTGTCCAATTTGGTTTGATACAGGATAGTGAGCCAACTTTGGTGTTCAGTAGAAGTATGTGCAGTGTTTACTTCTCTTCACATAGGCCTGTCGTAGCGATAGCTCAACGCAGCTCTAACATTTTCCTGGAGCCGGATGGTGGGCTCAACGTCATTTGTAACCGTCTCTGCCGACATGGCAAAGTATGGGTTGCTCCTGATAAACAGTGGCTCGTTGTGATTTGTTCCCGACGGGTGCTGGCGGAAAGCGCGGTGAGTGATGTACGATCGATGTCATCCCTGCGGGGTATTGACCGAATGTCCTCCAGGTATACTTGTTACGACACATCGGATGATCAAAACACCAGAAAGTGTTGGAAGAAGTCAACCTTATCCCAGAATTTGGGGAGGCAGGCGAAATGATAGATGGGCAACTGCCATGCCGTGGACATCGCAACAGCAATACCAAGTTTGGCCGTCTGAGGATGTTTGGCCATAATGAAGCATTGCTTGTAAACGTATACCGTAGTCGATTGAAGGAATCGACGAAGGGCTGCAACCTCCATCTGGTACGCTTGAGCCTCATGCTCACTCGGCATTTTATCCCCGTCTGTGCAGTCAGTTGGAGTGGCTACTGCGCCTGCGACTGATCGGCGTCCCGCCGCGACCCGAATGTGCTGTGCTAGTACAATCATCACCGCCATGGCTGTTCTCATTTCTTGATAAGCCATCTCAGCTTTCGCTTAGGCGTTCGACTCAAGATCGCTCCCGCAGCAGCCAGTCTGAAAACACTAGTTGCGACATATGCAGCGCGTTCTCTATCGTCTTCATCGATGTCAGAGTCGGAAACAGCTGTGACCCCAACGTCGTCAGTCTGGGGCGACTCTTCCTGGATTGTCTCATCATGCATTTTCAGCGCGGCCAGAGTGAGCCTGCTCTCCTCCTTGTGCTTGAGGCGGTTCCTTTCCTGCACGCACCACTGTTTCACGGTGTCTTCATCTGGGAACATCCTAGACCGCATGATTACCCAAATGGGTACCAAAAGCTTGTGTAGTCTGTCTTCCTCTCTTGTAATATCAGCATCCCGCTGCTTCCCTTCGATATTACCCCATTCAGCTCGCCAGAAACCTTTCTTCAAAGGAGTCTTCCTGCACCATGGATGTGCGAACCTGCTGGTAAGGTAGACATTCGTGACATCTCTATAGATCTTTTTGTCCTCGCTCGCTTTTTCAAGGAGGGCTATGACTCGAGGCTGCCCTCGGAATGCTTTAAGGTCGCGGAAGAAGGAGCGGTGTAAGTCGCGTTTGATCAGAAGAGCGTCGAAGAAACGTGTATAACATTCCTGATTCTCGTCGAGACCCTGAATATACAGTAGCAGATCTGCCTCGATCTCAGGATGGAGGATGGAATCGTCTTCGACCACTACCATGATGCTACGGCGCTAATGTTTGTGGATGAGTAAATGGCAGCGGACAATGATTTGTTGGGCACTGAAGAGCCCGCGGTTTCCTATCACTTCAACATTGTTCCTCGCATGTTGCTGATCCTTATGTTGTGTTAATAAAGCGGGCTAAGCATTAACGTGCGCAATGCCATGGCTTTGGTTTGGTACAGCCAAGCGCACCCATAACTCTTGGACGCGCCATTTTTCGAGTCCCGATCGTCATACAAATTTCCGTGAAGCCAACAGCAGTCAGCTATGCCGGATGTCTCAAGACATAGAGACGAGCATCAATCATCAACAACAATGGATCGGGCGGGGCACGCGTCTACGGGATGTCAAGAAACAAGCCGCTGAATTGTGATCGCCATGAGATCTCGTTGGCGCTAGATGGCGGCTGCGGCAGGGTTTGCAGATCAGGGCTCACTGAAAGAGCCTCCGCAGCTGCTGCATCAACACTACAAGTATCTATCTTGGTGCCCTTGATCACTGCACTTCGGCACGATTTTGAACGTGGATAGTAATTACTGGGCTGCATAGTGCTCAACGACAGTACTGCTTACTTCGTGTTGTGCACGACAGGGCGATCTTCACCCAGGACCTAGTGCTTGAGCCGTGATATCAAGGTTCGGAATACTGAGGAATAGGAACACCTGAGCTTCTGGCATAGCTATTATTGACGCACAAAATGTGAGACGGCTTGCAGCAGTCGCGGTCTGTATGGAGCACCGCTCCTGAGTTGCCTAGGCTCTCACATGATCATGGCAAAGAAGCTCACCACTGAATTAGAGCTATTCTCCTTCCTCCTAGGTAATAGCTGTAGCTTGAGCTGCCTGCAGAGCGAAGACAAGCACATTAGCTCCCTGTCTCCGGGTAGCTTTCCCTTGGCCTGTGTGCTGGGACAGGTGGGGGCAGCATATTGCCGCCGACAAGATCATGCATAACACCAATCGTACGTCTTTGGTGATGCTACTTTGTGGGGTGCCTCGATACGAGCATACGACGTGTCGAGACGTTTGGAGACGTTGATATTATTTGTCGTTAGGAGAGGGAGGCTCTTGCTTATTGGAAGAAGTCCCGTACTCCGCAGTCACGACTTTGTGCACCATGTGGTCAACCATGCAGCTGCAAGGATTTGGGTTCTCGAAGGGACTTGCTGCACTCGAGATGCATGACCATCCCACCGAGCCCACATCTGTTGTGTAATGTTCGCGTGTCAGCGGCAGATTAGCTTCGTCGAAGCTTTTCAATGGGAGAATTGATGCGGGTTGACCCGAGCTGCTCAGGAATCGGCCGCGATGCGATTGGCTTCTCGTAAATGCCTCATACAATATCTTGCTTCTCTCCACGAACGAAGCAAGCAGCTTTCGAGCACAAGCCAGCAGAGCTCTCACGAGCTCTGAAATATGGAGAGCTCCCGACGCTCAGTATGCGGATCGACGTAGCATGAATCTTTGTCACATGCTATTCAACAAACAAGCCAGAAGAAAAGGAGCGACTACTCGTGTGGTGGCTCAATCAATACTATAAAGACTTAGCTTCGTAGTGAGTTGTTTGATGCACGCAGGCGCACGGAAATAGTAGAACATGGCGCTTCATAAAAGGTCGTCTCGCTTCTGCCTCATCTGCGAAGTGATAACCGAGTAGACGCGCGTATTGTTGGCATGCTGAATACCCCATCTTTGCTACGACGGCTGCATGACCCACCAGCACGAGCATATTCTCATGTGCTGTATTGACTCGCCCTCCTCCTATTTGAATAGCTCTGTATGGATTGATGAGTTAGATTTCAATTAATCTTACGCCGGCAACAGTGTGCTACTCTGTACGAGGGGAATGTTTCGTAGTGCTTGAGGAATGAACTTCACGCAGCTCTAGGGACAACTTGAAGCAGGTGATTAAAGCAGGGACCCGAAGCCAAGCGTGTTCGTGCAGGGCTCCTATGGTTGGCCCTCGATCAGATCAGCTGTAAAGCGAGTCAGTAATAATACCATGACTACTCGGTGAGTGGCTTGAACAATACGAGCAAAGTGTTTGCAGGAAGAAGTCATCGGATACTTGGACCATGTCATCAGACAGTGATAAGCATTGTGTGCCTTGCTATCCGTTCCATCTTGGCTGTATCGACATGCGCTTAACGGAATGCCTAGGATCAATTAAGTTGGTGGACATTGTGTACGGCGCAGTTTCAGCACGGCAATGATGCTACCCATATGGATGGGGTCGCAGTGATCGGCATGTTCCTTTACAGGCGTTGCAGTGGTCACGGCATATTGCAGCGCGGTGCTAAGCAGGACCCGTGCCCTGTTGCAGGCGCTCATGATACAAATTTAGGTGCGAGCAGGACTCTGACCGCCACGCCAACGACGATGGCCACGGACTTGGTACGGGCTTGCGACATTGGTCCAATACAGCTGTAATGACACGTACTCGTGCTAGCAGAAAAACTTCCATGGTACTTTCATGCATGTGCAGGTGATGAATGTGAGCGCCGCATCATTGAAAACGTAACTACCCTTGTCTCCGGCCGGCACCACGAGGGACCATGGACCATCAGTTCACACTGTGACCCGAGACCTGAGCCTTGTCGCAACATAGATGATGATGATGCTACGCAAGCTTCGGACCTCGCACTCTTCCAGCCGGAAGCACAGAAGAACAGTGCAGGAATCCATCCAGGGCCGCGGTTCGTGATTTGGCCTGCCAGACGTAAATCGTGAACGGCACATCTGATCCTGAGCACTCATACTCATAACAAGAGTAAGGCAGCCATGATGTCGTGGAGTACTTCCGCTCCAGGGTTAGTTCGAGAATCAATGATGTTTGCAATCGAGCAGTGAGAACGAGACAGGCATAAGGACAAGAGTGGGGGAAAGGGCTGTAAATTACGAGAATTTCTGAGTGAAAGTTTGGATACGGGCGATTGCAAATTTCGAGGAGTTGTTTGACATTTTCTTTGGTTCCAAGGTCACCAATTCTGGTCTCCGTCCGTCCAACAAACCACCGAAGCGTGCCTCTGCATCCACCTCACAACTCCATCTCTAATTTGGTTTGCAACCCACCGCACGACTCTACATGCATTTCCCTCTAAACCACCCATAGTTCTACCTATCCTGCGAATCTCCTCACTCTCGCACCTTCTGTTCCCGTCTGAGAGCGCTTGAATCTTACTCAACCAGAGGACGTCCATTCAGCTTCGGTGGGAGTGTTTGTGCAGGCATTTTGTCATCAACTCGGCATTCGGCCGCCACTGCGCAGTCAACCGGCAACGCGAACACATACGTCCTGCGACTTCTCGCCCCCAGCGATCGTAAGTTGCTACGCCTACTGCGAGCAGCACTTCTCTCGCTGAGAACCACAATCCCCCTTCACAACTTCGTACAATATGTCGTCCAATTTATAGCCTAGACGGTGCGCGTGGCCACCACAATTTGATACGAGTCTTGTGTCGATACTACTGCACAGGCTCACTCCACGTTCAACCACAAAGGCACACGGCCATACATCACATCTCGTCTGAGCAAGCAATTCGGCCCCAGCCATGGAGCAACTTCTGAAAATGCTCAGAATCACAAATGCACCTACAGTGCCCGCAGGTGACGACGATGTTCCTCCGGAAGCTGACGAGCCTCCGGACGATCAAGTTCCGGAGCTGAAAAGCGTTTTCAAAAAAGCGGATATTAGCACGAGGAAGTCTTCAGCACCAGGCATGATTAGACGTGAGTCGCTTCTGACTCGCGCAATACAAGCTGGACATGATACTTCTCCAACCTCTCCTCGAATGCCCGAGGTACCGAGAGGCATGTCGACTACCTCGTCACACAGCTTCGCTAGCACAGCCGAGCTGACTAGCGATGTCGAAAGTCCGCTGAGGTCCGCTTCGCCGAGTCCACCTCCACCCCTCAACCGTCTCCAGTTGACATCTTCGGTCAAGCCTGTTGATACCGATAAGGTCATCATCTCCCCTATCAACAAAGACGACAAGCCCACAGCTGCCCAGACTGGCGAGTCCGCTATTGAAAGGACACTGGGCCGCAAACGCTGCATCATGTTCGCTTGTAAAGACACCCCTTCTGACTCGGCCACGGAACCCGAAGTGAAGGCGGTTGTTGCGGAAGCTCCGAAGGTCGGACCTGCACCAAGGAAGTGCCGTATCTCTTTTGCTTGCCCCTCAAGGCCTAGCAATGATTCTAGACAATCATCGGCAGCCCAAGAGCCATCGCGGCGACAATCCTCTCCTGTGCCACCAACCACACAAACGTCCGAGCAGAGCGTCACTGAGACCCACCATGTCGAAGAGGCACAATCTTCACTCGCACTACCGCCTCGCAGCACTGGCGCTGAGTCTCAACCTCTGTCCCCTTTCCACGAGTTTGCCAGTTCGCAAGAGGAAGACGAAGAGTGGATCAAGAAAGCTAATGAGGTTGCAAAACCTAAGCTCACAATTGATGACTGTCTGCAGAAGGAGCATGCCATTCGTAAAATTGGCAAAGAAGCAGAAGAGGAAGCAGAAGCTGAAGAGCGTGAGCAGGACGAACTGGACAATGAGCTCAATGACGACGATGCAGGTGAAGACGACTTCGCTCCTTCTGATGACGGTAATGAGTCCGACGACGAGGAAGGGTTTGCTGAATCAGATTCCGAATCGGATGCTGGATCGGACTACCAGTTTTGGGCACCATCTACAACCACCACCCGAGCGACAAGCACCGAAAACATGACTCACTTTTCGGCAAGAGCAACTTCCAGGTCTAGAGCAAGTTCTACGTCTAGCGGTCACTCATCGATCCCAAACGGCCTCCACACACGCGCAGCAAATAAGATTAAGGCATCTCGAGCCATCAAGATGCGGCCAGGCACCCCCGAGCTACCTGACAGCACCGACTTCGTTTGCGGCACCTTGGATGAGGATAGGCCATTAGAAGCCGCATACTTGTCTTGCAGAGAGCAAAAACGTCGAGAGAAGCACATACTCATTCCTCAAGACATTGATCCGAGTTTTCCTACAACTGATCCGGAAGACGAGATCAATGATGACGACGATATTGCTGAATCAAGTGACCACATCTGGATCAAGGACCAATTCGAAGGTTTCAACGAAGAGTCTCGTGGTCGGCGGCAGTCGGCCTTCTTGGTATCACCTCTACACTCCCCTACCCCTGTCATCGCTCCCCCAAGACAGGGACGACCAGGTCTCCCCTTACGTCCGACACGCCGCTCACCACCTCCCAAGCAAAACGTCGCTAGATCACCTGCTCCGCGCCGTCTGTTCGATCAGGCTCAACGACGCATGCGATCACCACCGCCAGCTGCTCGACTCCGCTCGCCGCGTGGGTCTCCTACCAACCTCAGACCGATGCCCTTTGGCATTACTATCAATCACCTTGCTCAACGGCCCACTGCCGTAAAGACCTCCTCGCTTCCTCATACACCCAACCCATTCTTTCGGAACTGGAGAAACGGCAATCAGCCTTCATCATCACGCATCACTTCGAATGCCGTTACCCCTTCTGGTGAGGATCCTCCTTCAGACATCCATGTCCGAGGACCTGTTGATATTGTCATTGGCTTGGAGAAGAAGCGTCAGAAGAGAAAGGAAAAGTATTGGCGACAACACGCGCGTAAAGTTGCCAAAGAACAAGCCGAAAAGAAACCACCTCCAGGCCGAGGTGCAGAAAGGATGAAGGAGCTCGGGCTTGAGTGCGCTGAGCGTACTCGTGGTTATGGTCTTGGCCAACCAACCCAGCTTGTCCTCTCCTTGTGATGACTTACGATCTCAACAAACTCGATGATACCCAGAAGACGTTGACGATACCAGTATCATTTTTGTAATCGACCATTTCAACGGCTCTAGCCATTTTATTATCAGCCTTTTTCAGCATATCATCGAGTATGCGCGGCGTTGGAACTACGGTACATAGTACGCATGGGAGCATCATGGCGGACATTGTAACACTTTCGTTTACATTGCATATCAGGCGCGGCGTTGCTGATGCTCCGGAGAGCATTGCTCGTACATAGTTGTACTTCGGTATTCGGAACGCAACGTAGCGCTCTCTCGAGCTTACATCTAGCTCGATCGATCGAGCCTCGAATGGACATACTTGATAGCAGTACATGACTGATCATTTCCTGGGCCATTCTTTTGAAAACAAAACATTATTCACTGCATACTGCATTATTCGGATATATGAATACCAATATTATTACACGTTGACCAGTCGGCACCAGCAGAGACTCCTTTGTGCTTTGCCACGACAAAATATGGTCGACCACCAATAGTTTCAGTGGTCTCTGAAGGATCTTACCTAGGTAGTGTCAAGGCAAAGTATGACGTAACTGACCAGCGGCAGAGAAAGAGCGAACAATCAGCACGTGACAGATCTTTGTGGAGACAGACATGGTACCGCAGGCGTATCTTGGCATATCTGTCTTCAGCAGTTCGTCCAAGCGGCAGCATAGATTTCCGCAGCAACGATACACTCCGGTTCGGTCGAGCAAGAGGTATTCAGATCGAGACGACTGCAGAGAACCTAAACAGACTGTTGTCGCAAAAATCCCCACCCCGTCGACAAACATGTGGATCATTAATTGGTTCTACGATGTCCTGGCTTCACTCGGCCTGCTCAACAAGCATGCCAAACTTTTATTTCTTGGGCTCGACAATGCCGGCAAGACGACTCTTCTACACATGCTAAAGGTGAGTGATGTACTGCGGAAACAGGTGGACTACGTACTATGCAGCGTCTGAACAAAGGCGCATAACCCTCGCAAGATCGGACAGACTATATCACATTGATTTCTCGACTCAGCGGCTAACCTATAGCACAGAATGACAGAGTCGCAATTTTACAGCCTACATTGCATCCAAGTACGGTCTCCCATGCATCGCTCGGACATGTCACGACTCCCCGCTAACGCCTTACAGCATCTGAGGAGTTAGCCATTGGCAACAACAGATTCACAACCTTCGATTTGGGCGGACATCAACAAGGTATGCCCAGCAATACACTATTTCAGCATCACCACTGACAAGAACAAATAGCACGGCGACTATGGCGAGACTATTTCCCCGAAGTCAGCGGTATTGTCTTCCTTGTTGACGCCAAAGACCACGAACGGCTTGCCGAATCGAAAGCCGAACTCGACGCTCTTCTATCCATGGAGGACCTTTCGAAGACGCCTTTCCTCATCCTTGGAAATAAGATTGATCACCCAGATGCCGTGTCGGAGGATGAGCTCAGACACGCTTTGGGTCTATATCAAACAACAGGGAAGGGCAAGGTGCCACTTGAGGGTATCAGGCCGATCGAAGTGTTCATGTGCAGTGTGGTCATGAGACAAGGTAAGAGCAGATTGTTTGACAACCAAGCAACGGTCAGCTAATAAATTTCAGGCTATGGAGAGGGCATCAGATGGCTATCTCAATACGTCTAGACGGCGTTGCACATAATGAACGACAAGACCGCAGCCACACTAGAATGAAGTTAGGATAGAACCACCACATCTTACGAAGTATGTGTCTGGAGGACGTTTGCTCCTTCAACGGCACTCCGAGGTGGCGTCTGGCGAGAAGATCCTCTTGGCTTTTGCTCATGATATTAGCGTGGTAGGAAGGGCAAACGAGAAGAACACTGCACGGACCAACAAATGAGGAAGACTGCAGCAAGTCTCAATTTGCATACGCCCGACATGAAAGAAGATAGCAAGAATCTGCTCAAATATATCCTGCGCGTTCATAGCACCCTTCGCAGTACTGACAGCCCAGTCCATTGACGTGCTATCATTGAAGATCCTCCCTACAACTAGTTGCTACCAAACCATCAAGTCGTAATCGCTCGTCCGAGCCTACACATGCCCGTTTTAGCGAACAGGAGATACCGCCTTTCACGATAGCCTCCCGCACTCTCCGTTCCCTAGATCGTCCTCTCCTTACAACACCGACAACCTCATGTCTCCCTCGGCATGACACTCCAATTGCACCTTGCTTTCCCACCAATGAATGACACAGTCGTGCCTGCGATGCTTAGGTAGCAAACTCGCACTTCTGCAGACTACTCGACTCGACTCGACTCGACTCGACTCGACTCGATCGTACCTTCCCAACCGTCCATCCCAATCGTACCTACCTTGCGCTGCGTTATGTTATGTTATGTTACGTAACCCGCGGCCGCACCTCCCCTCACCCGCAAAGTCGTGCATTCCTCTAACACGGCCGCGCTTCCCGCCACAACTTGAACGGGGTTGTGCCTTCCTTTCCCATGGACCGATCGGATGGCGATGGCGATGGCGATGGCCATGGTCTCGTGTCTTCCTTCGCGCCTTCTGCGTCATCCTTTCGCCGGGGGTGACCGCGCTCGTGCCTACCTGTCTCATGAGATGGAGGCTCTCAGTCGTGTCTGCCCGGCGCGAAGACAGAGTCGTACCTAATCTTTTCTCTCCTCTTCTAGCATCGGATCGCATTACATTGCATCTTCCTCAGCCACTGACGGTGCTGTGGACTGTTCGTGTCTCAACAGTGTGGTGGACAGAACGGGGTGTGATGCTGCAGCTGAACTGGAGTGAAGCAGACGGAGACTGCGGCGGCCTTTTAGTTCGATATGCAAGAGATATTTTCTTGTCTTGTTACACGCCAACCAGCACAGACATGGTTTCCTGGAGATCGATCAGTACTCGTAGGGTATCATGTGGTTTGAGCCCTTTATGCATGTGCTGAGTTAGTCGGTCGTGTTCGTGCTCATGCTCATGAACGTAGGCAGTGTGCCATGTTAGTGTTGGCATCCGGATAAGCAAGGCAAGTCGGGTCGCGTTGAGTCGCGTCTTTCCTGTTCAGCTTAGCTGGGCTGCTGGGCGGGCGTTGTCCCTGTACTTACTTCCATACCCTGTCTGTCTGCCAATCAGGTAGTCCGGTCCAGCCTCGTCTCGTCAGGAGCATTGCGCGTGAGTGAGTGAGTGCCTCTACCTGACGCCCTCGTAGATTTATTCAGCATCGAAGAACAGTTTGCTCTTGGTGTGCTATATAGCAGCGGGTCCGGCAGCGGCGATGAACGACAGGTGGGTTCTTTGTGTGTGGGCGGCATGCGTTGTCGCATGTACTTTGTCCTATACCAACGTGTTGACGACATATTCTAGATTCATGGTCATAGTCATGGTCCCTCCTGTCTTCGCCGTCATCGAAGCCGTGCATTCCTTGCAGTATCTGTGCGCTGCTCACGCCTCACAGCAAAACTACTGGGCTCGACACTTTCTCAACGCGATGTGGGAGGGCTCTTCGATGCAGCGCCACGCGTGTGGTGACCTCTCATGCAATTCAATTTTGGTATGTTGGTTCCAGCCGTCAACGGATGGGGTTTTAATCCCCTTAGATGAACGCTTTCCGCTGCAATCACGGTCACCGCAGATGAGTGGTGTATATATGGCTGCAATGCTGTGTCAACGGCTCTTTCATTTTGTCCAGCTGGCGAGTCCTGGTATCACGTCAAATGCACTCCTGGAGTTAGGAATTAGCCGGTACCTGGCTTCATGAAATGGAAGGACTCGTCTTCGAGGCTGCCCTTATGCACATCTTCGCCTAAATGTTGTCGATCGTAGCTGTTGGTAGGATTAGCTAACTAGCTCGAGCATTAGGAACGACTGATTGCTGTCGCCAAAGTGGCTCGCGACACTTCCGCTCAGTAGCGTGCGGGCACCAATGTGGATAGGAGGGGGAAAAAAGGTGATGGCAAGAACGCATTCGCAGATAAGGTAGCATCGCAGGGCACCAGTCCCAACTTTGAATTTCATGTATAGCGACACCTGGAACAAGATTTAAATGTAAGCAAGTGACGGAATCTTTGCATTGTGGCGATTCGTTGTACGACCCGTTGACGTTCATTCGTGTGTACCGGTGGTCGCATCACGCATTCCAGCATCAAGCAGTCGAATCGTCTCTTGAACCCATTCCTCAATGATCGGCGTCAATATTCGTTTCGCATCTCTTCGAGTCGTGACAAGGTTGGGTTATAGTACAGCGACAGCATGTGACTGTGACCTAAAGACAATACTAGACCGTTGCCGCCGATATTAGAAGCCTTGCACGCTTTGTAACCTGCTCCAAGCCTCAACTTGCACAATGGTTCGAAGTCCATTGCATTACTTGCTTGCCTGCTTGGCCGACCGAACGTAGGTAATGATATGGTTGCAGATTCGCAGGCGGGCGATGGATCGGTCACTGATTGCCCGTCGATAACAAAGGAAACAACAAGGGCGCAGTTTACAGATCGAAGAGTCGTCGAAGTCGTCGGGCGGGATCTTGGACGGCGATGACAATACTGCAGGTCTGGTCAAGGGTGTCTCTCTATCTTCGGCCAAATCTAGGGTAGCGCTTCGTATCAGCGTGATGTTCTTGCATTATTTGGACTTGCGGGGAGGGGTCGTTGGCCGGCTTGCACCTCTGCCATGGACATACTTTTGCTTCTTTTCGGCCGGCTTCAGAATCTAAAGATGTGTTAACGCACGACCCTTATGTTGGATAGCTCTTGAACGCACCTGAAATGAGCACAGCAGGCTCTCGTCGACACTCATCATTGCACCTGCGTTGTCAAACTCGCCGCAGTAGTTGGGTGCACTGAATAGAGTGACGAGTTGTCGTTTACTGAAGAACTCGTAGCCATCTTCGACGACTTGATGGGCACGGCAGATCAGGTCCATGTCGTGTTTCTGCAAGAATCGGGACACGACATCAGGGCCGAAGGTGAATGAGACACCACGGTCGTTCTCGCTCCAGCCTGTGATGTCCTTGTCAGGATCGGACCAGAGCAGATCGCAGAGGAGACCACAGTCAGGAATCTGTAGCCCAGGTCAGCAGGTTGTACCATCTTGTTTCTTGGAGCACTGCTCACGTCTGTTGGTCGCATGACCCTACGTATTTGCTCCATCGAGTTCAGATCAGGGCTTAGGCCACCGTGCATGGTGAAAATCTTCTCATCGATGATTGCAGCGATGGGGAGGCAGTTGAAGCAATCGGTAAAAGTCTTCCATAGCTTGATGTTGTATCGTCTTTTGCACTCATCATAGAAGCCGTAGATTCGGTTGATGGAGGCGCATTCGTGGTTTCCTCGCAGAATGAAGAAATTCTCTGGGTACTTGATCTTGTAGGCGAGTAGGAGACAGATGGTCTCCAAGGATTGTTTGCCTCGATCCACATAGTCTCCGAGAAAGAGGTAGTTCGCCTCGGGGGGGAAGCCACCATACTCGAAGAGTCTGAGCAAGTCGTAGTACTGGCCGTGAATATCGCCGCAGATCTAGAGGTAATTAGATGGCTAGTGGTGAGTAAGAAGACTTCGCATGCTCACCTTGATTGGGGCTTCCAATTCCAAGAGAATTGGCTGGGAGATGAAAATCTCGCGAGCCCTAGTGCACAGGTATCTGATCTCTGCTTCGAGCAGCTGGACCTGTTTTCCCGGACGACTTCCTCTTACTTCCAACAGCCTGTCAATGACCGAATCCAGATCCACCTCATTTTGATCTGCCATACTGTCGCGGCCGCCGAGGGCAAAAAAAGAACGAGAGGAGGGCGAGCGAAACGACGACCCTGAACGGGCAAGGGTAAGATTTGCTACGATTGATCTACCTTGTGTCTCGTGTGCACTATCTCAAGAACTATAAGAGTCAGTATGGTCAGGGCTTGAGCTGATGCGGCGTTGTGAGTCGGAAGTGTGGATGTGGAGAAATGCTTACAATGGTGATGGCACTTCTTAGCACGCCTCAATGAGCTCGACGTGATCAGCTGCGGATAGTATGCTCCGAGCTCTTCCTTGACGGGTGGTATAGTGATGTGAGAGGTGGGATGCGGCGCTATATTTTGGTTGACAGCGTGAGCAGGGCTTCTGTTTCTGCTCTTGCTTCTCGATGGCTGTGGAGGGGTTCGATGGGATGGATGCTGGCGTGATCGAGTGAACTGGTTCTGGTTGATCGCAGATGTAGCCGACGCGATATACTCTAAGTGCAGCAGCTGGAGTCAGGCTCTGAAACTGGTCGATGGCAGTGGCAGAGGGAAGTGGGCGACAGACTTGCGCGGGACAACACGCAATGGTCAAGAATTGCAAGGACTAGAGAGGGCTGAGCGGTGTATTTGCTTGGCACTAACACAAGTACTAACAACTGACTTGACTTAGTTACTTGGAATAACGTAAATTTGTGCAGCGCACGCAATACGGATAATCAGCAACAATGCTACGGTATTGTGGTAGGAGGAAACAGCTGCAATCAGTACTGGTTTGAGACTTGGGCAGCAATGGTGATAATCCGAGGAAGGTGCCACTGTGCAAGACTAGGCGGCAAAAGTCGCGACGGGCTCTGTTCTGCTTAGGAGAGGAATGCTAGACCTTTTTTTTAGCGCCCGTTTCCTTCTACGCCCAGCAATCTGGGAGCACTCCTGAGCCTTTACCACCACCGCCGCGTTGCATAATCCTGTCCAGACTGTCCACTAGCAGAAGGCCTATTTTCCGCCAAACGTTGTTCCTGAAACTCCTTCTGCACTTCTACTTAAAACTCCCGACATCTACAAGCATCATCACCAACCTGCTCACTCAATCTTCGGCACCTTTCCCGTGCCTTGCAATCCGGAGCACGGTTTGCATCTGCGCGACTTTTCGCCCGCGACCCGGGTCAGACCGGGTACACCCGCGTATAGCACCACATCTGCCCGTATGCCCATAATAGCCATGTATTGGCTTGTTGGTATACATGAGCCTCTCGGACACTCAAAGTGTCGTCCGTAGATGCTTGCACACCATGACTTTAGTCGCGTCAGTATCGTGACATGGCCTGTCGCATCCGATACATGAGGAGATAGACAGATGGACTACGAACAGATGCAACTGCTAATGCTCATCTCAACAGCGACGCCAGTCATAGTCCTGAGTAGTCAAGTGGGGCTCATGACCTTTGATACCGCCACCCCCATCGTCTGATGAGCCAGAGGCACAAGCAACGAACAACGAAGAACGAAGAACGTGTAGCAGATCTGTATGCTTAGAAACGTTGTGTCGACGTCGAATCTCAGCAAGGTGGGTGATTCGATAGTCAGGAAAGTAGTGCATGCTCCACTATCTACCTCGTGCACTCATTCACCGAATAACGTTCTCGGCATGCGTAGTACTCTCGTTCCTCTCAGGCTGTTTAGTCTTCCCGTCTATACCGTCAGCACCCCTCTCAGTTTCCCCAGATAGAGCACCTCGTTGCTCGACATCATTGTGGGCCATGACAGTCTCATCGGTCCCAGCTTCTCTCCGAAGCTTTGCCATCTCCTCCGCTGACGGTGCGACCCACTTGCTGCTCTTCCTTGCTGGAACATGCTCAAGGTACATCGTGTCGATCTCCTCAAGTGTTCGGCCTTGACCTTCAATAAGAAAGAAATAAACGATAAGGCCACCGATACAATTACAAGCGGCGAAGACGTAGCCGTAACGGAAGTCGATCGCCCCCGTGATAAATGGTGTGAAGAAGGCTATGAGAAAGTTCCACAACTGGGCTTGTGATTAGCGGAGAAACATGATAACTATGGTACGAATTCCGACTTACCCAGTTCGCAGCCGTCGACAAAGCCATGCCCTTCGCTCGATATCTATTGGGGAAGAGCTCTGAGATCAGAGCCCAGACTTGAGGTCCCCTGAGGAGGATTAGCTTCCGGTCAGAGATTGACTGTGGACTGCAACTTACCAAGTCGTGGCATATCCAAGGATAAAGAGACAAGCGAACACGATCAAGCCAACACCAGCGCCAGGCGTGTTTGCAGGCGTCTCCTGATCAAGGCTGAAATGTCCAACAGAAGCGAAAATCAAGAAGCAGATCACCATCCAAATGCTTCCAGCAATAAGTGACTTGCGTCGACCGTAGTGCTCGACAAGGTAAAGACCAATGAAGGTGACGCCAAAGTTGATACCGTTGAGGATCACTTGCGTAACGAAGGAGCTGATCGCCACGGATTGGAAGATCGTAGTTCCGTAATAAAAGAAGTAATTCGCGCCCGTCAACTGCTGGAACATCTGCAAACTCATGCCGAGCGCGACTCGATAAGCAACTCGAGGAGCCCGGAACATAGAGACTATCTCCGAGATCGGACCGCCCTTGACTTTGCTTTCTGCCACAACCTTGGCTTCGATTTCTTCCATCTGAACAACGATGGAGTAGTGGTTTGGCGGGGCACCATAGACGCTGCAAAGAGTCTTTTTCGCTTCGTCGTGTCGACCTCGGCTGTAGGCAAAACGAGGTGTCTCAGCAAAGAACAAGATGCCAACACCGAGGATGATGAGGTAAGCCCAGCCGACGCCGATGACAATTCTCCAGGATGCGGAGCTCTGTCTTTGGTGAATGTATGTGCCATAGTTGAAGCACGCCGCGAGGAAGATACCCAGCGTGATGAACAGCTGATATGTGCAGACCAGAGCACCTCGGATCCACGGCGGTGCAGTCTCTGCTTGGTACATCGGCACAAGCAGAGATAAAGCTCCAACACCGAAACCAGCCACCAATCGCCCAATCATGACTTGTTCCCATGCGGTATTTGCAGCAATTTGGATGAGAAATCCCACAGCACAGATCAAACACCATAACGAAATAGAGAGTTTCCGTCCCATCTTATCTGCCACTGGTGCTGCGACAAGGGCACCAACAAGTGTACCGATCGATAGCAGAGCGACGATGAGACCAGATCGGACATTTGAGAAAGAATATTGACCGTTGCCGTCATCTTGCCCGAAGCGCCGCAGGAAGTCAGGCATTTCAAGGAATCCAGAAATCTGACCAGTGTCGTATCCGAAGCTTCATTCTTATCAGCATGTATACGAGTAATTCTGTTTGTTCGACTCACATCAGACCACCCATAGATACCAGCATAGCCATAGCAAAGGACCTCCCCGTCACCCGCGGCAACGGGGAGTAATCAAGCCCAGCCAGCGAACGTCTGACATCGGTACCTTTCTCCGAGTTTGGATTGTATTGATCGAAGTAGATGGTCATGCCACCCATACCTGGCATCTTCATGGCGGGCAACGTCAAGGTCGAAAACACCAAAAACAATGACTTGCGTGAAAACAACTCCACCAGAAAAAGAGCAGTGCGCGTTCGTGTCAATATAAAGACATTGCTAATATGCTAGTGCACTAGAATCAAGATCTATCTAGGCACGAGGTCAGTGATATCATAGCGTTGCAATAGTTACAGTCAACACAATCACCTCTTGACTCGGCCAAGGCCAAGGATTCCCGCAAGACTGACACACTGGCACTTGGTTCATTCTGGAGGTTCACCGGATACGCGACTAAGTGAGCCGAAGGTCCGAGTGAATGTACGCTAGTATTATCCACAGCTTACGAAAGCCGTGGGGGAGTAGGCTCTTTTGTCTGATCATGCTTTCGACACGCTACCTATCAAAAAAGGCTGCGTAGGGTAATCGTTCGTATCGAAGCAAGATGCGCTAAGCAATCGTTGTGGAGGCTTACATACATGGCGTTAATCCTTGTCTTTGCTTGGTCAGAGGATAGCGCTCTACGTCATGCTCGTCGCTCGAGTTTCGTCCCGACTTGGTGGTTTTGCTGTCTGGTCGACGACCAGCTGCTCATCTCATTCACCGGGTTTGATCTCTCGAACAGTCTGTTCACGGAATGCCTATGAACGCTCACAACGCGTGTCCGTTGGTGTACCGACTATGCAAAGCATTGACAAGCATTTAGAGCACAGTGATGTCATTGCACGAGAAAGCTGGGGTTCGCTTGGCAACAGTGATCGAATACTAGTAGGAGCAAAAGACTCATGGCTCCGTACGCCTTCCTTTCCGATCAGGCTTATTTTAGGTTGTCCACTGGTGGCATAAGCGCGATTACCGGTATATCATGATGAATGTGGACTGCCTCACGATGCAGCCGATGAATGAGTGACTAGCTGCAACTTTGCTGCAACGTGGTCCGGGATGGACGGACATACTTACCATGGCTTTTGTTTTATGGACAAAGTAATGTTGAGATGTAGCATGACACTACCACTTTGTATATACCGGGCCCGTTGTTGCTTATGGAGTGGTCTCAATCACGGGTCCGCACATACACCATTTCGGATGGCCCGGAACGGCAACGACCTGACGCGTGACACATGGGTTGCCGTTTTTCGAGGCTGAAGGGGAACAGAGCAACAGATAGCATTTGGTGGAAGTACATCTTGGTCATCCGCAATGAACCTCTACACGGCTCGTAGTTGAGAGCTGTTTCTACATCTGACCGACACTTTTCTCCGTCGCCTTTCAACATGCATGCTGTCTTCAAGCGCCGACGGGAACACTCCTCATAGCAACTCCAGAATCGACCCGCCTTCCGGCAGCGGCGGAAGATCGTCCCATTCCGAGCTCCCTGGCTCGACTAGCAAATGCCGCGAAGTCGACCTTCCTACCTTTTACCATATGTTCGTTGCCGTCCTCATCCCGCCGCTTCGTATCCGTAGCGGACGGCATATTCTCTCCACTAACAATACACAATACAGTCATACCACGCTGGTATTTCAGACCACTCAATAGCTTTGGCGTGATCAAGAAGTACTGGCTGCCAGAGCTCTTGCCCTCCTCAACAAGCTTCTCATTGTCAGCCGCAACGTCGACCATTCGACCGTGAACCATGCGTTCGTTCCTCGGGTCCATACCCTGGTTGATCTCGTCCACGACCCGGAAGGGGCTCTTGCTGAGACTTTGCAAAGCCATGAGGTAGAAGATGGTACTTACGGCACGTTCACCGCCAGATTGCCGATGACTGTCAAGTAATGACAATGGCTCGTTCTCGCGAAACTTGACTGAGATGTGAATCGCCCAGTTCGCGAAGTCGAGACCATTTTCTGTTCCACCAAGCTCTTCAGTGCAATCTGCTGGATCTACTGAAGACGCTTTGTACACTGCAACTTGGCCTGCACAACCAATTCGTTCGAAAGACTCTGCGAAAGCAGCATCAATCTTACTGACCATTTCGTCTAGCTCTTTCTCAAAGACTTGACGCACTTCGCTGATAGCGCCATGTAAGTCTGCTTGCTCTTGGTTGAAAGCTGTCAATTTCAGTCGTAGTCCGTCGATCTTCTTGGCTCGTTCCTCGTAATCTCGAATGGTATTTACACCTTCAGTGCCGCCTGCATGAAGCTCGAGTTGGGCATGGGCGGACTCTAGCCGTGCGTCGATTTCTTCTTCGATAGGTTTGTCCTTGATCTGCGCTAACTCTATAAGCAATTCTTGCAAAGAATCGTCACCTCTGCTCGCAAATCCTTCTGCTTCAGCCTTGACGATGTTGACTTGTTCTAGGTATTTACCCGCAGCAGCTCGTGCCTCCTTGAAGCCTGCTTCTGCATTCTTGAGTTCTGCCTCCTTGCGTTGCAGGGTGTCTCGAATACTTGCGTTGATAGCCTGCAGTGTCTCGCTATCACTTTGGGCCTCGATAGCCATGATTTCGGCTTCGAGAAGCTTAGCACTAAGCTCCCTGAGCGTGTGAGCCGCCTCGCAGTACTTCAGTACGGCTTCCGCCTTTTGAAACATAGCGTCGTCCTTTTGCTTGAGAATCTCCAGGCACCTATCTCGGAAGGAATCCATTCTAGTCCGACAGTAAGCAATCTTTTCTTCGGCACTGCTGATCTTCGTATCGAGACCTCGCCATTCCGTCAGTGCCTTCTGCTTGGTCTCTTTGTCGTTTCTGATCTCCTCCGCTTGGGACTCTTCCCACTGTCTCTCCTTTTTGATCTTTGTAACCTCTGCCTGATTGTTCTGAATGTTCTCCTTGAGCTCGAACAGGTCACGGTTGATGTTCTTAATTTGATCGTGCCATTCACGCTTTCTGCCGGTGTCGACTGGTTGATCTGTCCAGAATCTGGCCTTCTGAATGTCGCGAATCGAAGAGCTAACGCCGGCATCACCATATTCAGCTCGTCGTGTCATTCTGACAGAATGATTGCCAGCGATATAGCTCTTCAGGGGCGATCGCGCAATGGCTTCATGTTGTGCATCTGAGACCGCACTGTTCGAAATCGCTGTTTGGTGGAGGTTTCTTTCCTGGCAAAGCATAGCTAGGACAACCGACGGACCTTCTAGGCAGTCAATGACCCAATGCTCTAGCCCCAGCTCATGTAGCTGGTCGTCGCTCAAAGGTGTCCTGAAAGAAGACAAATTATCAGTGGTGCAAGTACGGATGCTAATATCGTGGAGTCTCTGCTTCTTGGTCAACTCCTCCTGCAGCATCACGAAATCCTCATTGCACTGGACAGTGATGATCTTGAAGTCGCTGATCTGTAGAGCGGCTTCTACTCTGGTTGCCATGCTGGGGTCCTTGACCGTGCACGTAACTGCCGGCGGACCAAAGACTTCTTTCTTGAATTGTTGGTTGTTCTCCTTTATCCATTGCCAGGCCCGGTGAGTTTCCTTGGAGATGTTCTCCAGCTTGAACTCTTGCTGACCTGCCTGTGTGTTGAGACTCTCGATCATTTCATTCAGCCTAGCCGCCTGGGCTTTCTTCGCCTTTCCTTGATCGACCCAATCACGAACTTCTGTCTGGAGAACATCTCCTCTCTCTTTCAGTTCGCGGTCACGGCTGGTGTGAATTGCAACCTGCTCATTCATTGCTCGGCTATCAAAGGGTTCGGGCGCCTCCTCCTTGCGAACTTTCAGTCGTTGCAAATCGGTTTGATGTTTTTGAAGCTCTCCTTTGTCTTTAGTCGCACCTCTTCTCTCCGCATCGCTGCGGGAAATGCAATCTTTCATTTGCTCGTCGTACGACTTGATCTCTCGCTCGATCCTCTTGCATTCGTTTTCTGCACGTTTGACCTCGTCTTTGTGAGTCTTGAGGTTCTCCGTGGCTGCTTTTGCGTACTTTTGCTTGTCATTCACCTTGCGTAAAGCGGGCGCGCTTTCTTGCTTCAAGTGTCTTGTCTCTCTGTCCAAGTCTTCCTTTTGCTTCTTGAGCACGGACACTTTGGCCTTAGCTTCCATGTACTTGGCTATGGGTCTGCATTTCTGTAAATGATCGATCTTCTTCTGCGTAGCCTGCCGCTCTTTGACACGCTCGACCGTGGCCTGCTGCGCCTCTTGTCGCTTCTCGAGATTGTCGAGATTCTCTCGATCGCCTTTGTTGTCGTGCAAAAGCTCTAGCTGTTTCTCACGTATGTTTTTCAGCTCATGATGGTACTCTCTGACCTCAGGATCGGCAGCTGCTTCCAATGTGGTCTCTAGCGTCTGTACAGGGTTCTGCTGGGCAAATTCAACGACCCGATCTTGAGGGAGGAACTGACACAAGTTGTCAATTTGGATGTTGAAATTTTGTTTAACCATCTCCAGAACCATTTTGTTTGAGGCAGGCCTTCCATTGACAAAGAAGGTGGACTTGTTGTCATCTTTCCTTATCTTGCGAGTGATTACAGGATTCTCTGTTGTCCTGTTTGATCCTCGCTCGTGTCTCTGAAGCTCGATTTCAATGGTCGCCTCCTTGTGGCCGTGCTTGACGAATTCTGAGGGATCTTTGGCTCGACCCAGCAGACCGGGACCCCAGCCGAGACCTAGACAAATCGCACAAACCAATGTGCTTTTGCCCGTGCCATTAGGGCCAATGACCATGTTCAAGTTTGCTCCAGGCAAGAATTCGGCGGAAGTGTAGGTGACAAAGTTGATGAGTGTGACTCGAACGATGGCTCCAGGCTGATGCTTGCGTTTAGTTCCTGTCATAGGCACGTCGCCATGCTCGCCGTAGTTCGCATTCAGGCCTTTGCGCGACTTCACACGGGCTTCGTTATCGAAAGTAGTGTTGTCTGGCCCGGTACTTGGTCGCATTCGCTTGCGGTCGTTCGGTGCAGTAGAGAGAGGCGTCGACTCTCGTGAGAAGTCTTCATCGCCAGGATCGGCTGCCCTACTTCGTCTACTATTGAAGCGCGGCATCTTACTCTACCTGGCTCGAGCAAGCACCATCGAAGATGAAGGTTGTAGGTATTTCATGCCTGTATCTTCAGCACTACACAAAGTAGCACGTGGCTGCGGCCAATCGTGATTGGGGGTAGTACGAGAAGCGCGTCAAGACGCGCCGATCACGTGACTACTTCATCAAATGGCAGTCGCGGTGTTGAAGGTGTCCGCCATTTGCTCCGAGTGCAAGCCAGACATGACGATTGTCTTCTGACTCCCTCCCACGATTGGTCCTATTGTAGTATCATAAAGTCACTGGGGCTGTCCTGTTGTGGAAAGTTCAGCCAGAAGGTAGGTATTTTCACTATTACAGTTGACTGCAAGACTATGAACGCGACCTGAGCTTTCCTTTTTGCTTTTGATCGCTAGTCGCGACAGTGAACTCAACACGGCGCCCGTCCCGCAGTTCGCGTGCTGAAGGCGATCCTAGGCCAAATTCCAGGCACCAACAAATACAGATTGTCACCCTAAAATCCGCTCATTATGGGTATCTAATAGATATAACAAAATGTGAAAATGGTCAGTGCGTCAATCAGAATTTGTGGCCGGCTGGCACCGCCAAAAAGATTGCTGCCGTGTGTTAGCGTCCCTGCATATTTAAGAGGAGAATGAGGTATCTCACCTGTCAAGATAGCTCCAATGATGAAGGCAGTAATAAGAGCCTGGAGGAAAATAGTATCCTGGATAGATCGAAGAGCAGGCTCTTGAATCCAGACTTCTCTGTCGAAAATCTTCCGAAGAACGTTTCGGTGGTCGTATTTGGCAACCCACGGCTCGTCCTCGTAACTGTTCGTCGAGCCCAAGCTGTCGAATGAGTTTTTCTTCAAATCATATTCTGAAGTGGAGTCGTCGCTCGCGAAAAGTTCCCAAGGTCTAAGATGTCTGTGGTGCATACCGTGCAAGACAACACACATGCCCTTCCAAGCAGCAAAGAGGGTAGAGATACCAATGAAGAATGCGAGAAAGGCAAGAGTTCGCCAACCTCTATTGGCCCCGCTCAATGTGATGACAATGCCATAGACGATACCAGCGATAATGCCACCGATTCCTAGTCCCCGAGCAAACGTCTGCCTAGGTGGATTACCGTTGCAGATGGTCCATCGTATAAAGTTGGGATGCGCCTGATGTCGAAGCGTGTATTCAATAGTAGCGACAACGTCCTTGAAAGCTGAGGGATGAGTGGTGATTGAGAGAGCCTTGAGAAGCGCAGCTCGTTCTTTGTCTGATAAGTTCAAGTATCTGACACTGCCCTCTGCAAGATAGATGGAAATGATGCGCGAGACCTCCTCACGGTAAGGCTGGATAGTGAAGGGTTGATGAGCGCCGACCTTCTCGAAGGCGTTGGCAGTAGCCTTCTGATGATGAACCAAACCGCTGCCAACTGTTGAACAGTCCTCGCTCCAGCCAACAGTGGAAGGCGACATGCTATCACGATAATCATTACTCGGCGTACGGGGTGGCGTGTTGAAAGGGTTCGGTGCACCTGGGTTCTTCCTTGGCTGCGAGTCAAAATCTGTGCCTTTGAAGACTTGTTCTGCCGCAGGATTGTTGAGCTTCTTGGACTTTTCCGTCAAAGCCTCGTTGCGTGCCTGCTGGGCCTGTTCGGATGTCCAAACCGGCGCAAGAGCCTGCTCGCGTTCTGGCAACTCGGACCACCTCTTGATATAGTCGCGGTACCAGAGATAAAATTGCAGATTCTCAGCATCATGTTCGATATACACAAGAAAATCCATGAACTCCCGAGTCGTCACCGGCTATAATGTTGTTAGAGGATGGAACCCCAAGAAGCACTCAAGAACTCACAGGGCAAGTGCCGCCACTGATAATCCTATCGAATGAGAGTGCATCTGGAATGCCGTAGGGACACGAAGAGCCTGAGCTTTGTGACTCAGCGCCACCGCTCGTGTCAGTGTGGCCGCTTTTCTCAGTGTTGATAGAGTCTCGAGAGACGTGAGCCGGACGGCGGTAATTCAGCGAAAGAACCATTTTGATTGTGCTTTTCAAATAGCGGCGGTGAAGCGTGGCAGCGAAGACGAGGGAGGCTCGAAGGGCGAACGCGTGGCGATGTTAAATGAGCGTAGTGGCTGAAGATTTGTGTTGAAGCGAAAGAGCAAGCTCAAAAAGCGGGCGTATTGAGGTTCAAATAGAGCAAGGGTGTGACTGGGGCTCTGTTCGATCCACCTAGCAGGTGTTCCTAGATCTGATATCAAAACTCCGGACTCGAAAGGGTATAGTAACACACTCAAAGCCAGCGAATCCACAAGATTAGAGCACGAAAGGACGCTGTCTTCGTGGTCGGCCAAAGCGCTCCTATTTCCAGAGCCAAGCGGCTGTGGTGGAAGGATAAACGATTGTGGCTGAGTCTGCACCAAGTTACCAGAAGCCGGAAGTGTTAAGCAGAATGAATTTGCGAGCGCGATGGAAATAAGTCCCGCGAGCAGAAAGCGCGAAACTCAGATACGGTTCACGTAAAGCAAGAGGAAAGGCTCGTTTATGAAGGTGCCACCAATTACTTGTCTGTGCGCTTCGCATCCGTTTCTGACAGGGACTGGACTCATGTTTGATAAGTCCGCAGGAGTCGTGGTTGGGAGCTGTACCTGATGTTCGCTTACCAGGAAGGCAAGTACCGTAGGGATACAGGACTGCAAGCAGGAAACGAAGCTGTCCGGCGGGTGTGGAGAGTTGGTACCAATCTGACATGTCCATCGAACAGTGAAAGCGACATGGGTCGTGGCCGAAGCGCATCATCTCCAAGAAGAGGGGCTTCCGTATCGACTCAAAGCGCGAAGCCACTTCCAGATACTCTCCTCCACAGGCAGCTCATGAGTGGTCTGAAGTCCGATTTAGGCTCCTCATCATCAAGCCTCGCTACTAGCTGAACCCATCAAGCAAGGTGTTCGGCTCCGCACAAGCTGAATTATGTCAGTGAACACGATCGAATCTGCATGAAATGACCAATAGCAGGCAGGGTAGCTGCTGCAGTACTCGTATCCCTGCTGAGACAACGACCAGGACTGGTTCTTGCTTTGAAGTCCTCTCATTGTTAGTGGTCGTCGCGATCATGGTCGATCGTCACTTTTGACAAGCTGTTACGCGATTCGTGTAAGTGTCCGTTAGAAAGCTGCTAGTGCCCTGCGCCAGAAGGCAGTCGCAAAAGTGATTATTTGTTACACGGCGTTGCACAGCCGTGCGCAAGACATAGTCTGTTTGCGATAGCAATTATTCTCAGAAGCCACCGAAGCCTTCACGCTTCCAGGTTGGCTTAAAGGGAGTCGATGGCCACCCGTCACTAAGCATGTCCTATAGTGAGTTCCCCGGATATCCGTCGTTGAACCTTGCTGACATCGTCGAGTGGAACACATGCATTGCTGGCGCATGGGTTCACATCAGCCCTGCCACCGTCTTTTTCTTTGCATGAACTGGAAAGACCGCAGTATCTAGTGTAGCTTGGGATAAAGGTGAAACACGAATTGACAAGGGCAAGCAGTGACTTGCGAAATACGATCTCTCGTTGCTCGCTTGTAGCATTCAGGTCGCATAATTACGAGCAACGGTTGTTTTGAGCACGACTGTACATTGCTCCAGCCCTCGTTGCCTCTTGAGGTGCATGCAGCGCTCTTGCCGACCCAATCTGACAGCTGCATACTGCGCATCAGAGAAGTATTGACAGTAGTGTTGATACCGCAATCGCATTGCTGCATTGTTAGCTCCACTTGACCTCGGCAACCGCGCTGCTTCCGTGTCTCGTTCGCTACGTGGTTTTACCTGTACAAGGATATCGAACAATAAGATCCTGGAGTAAAACTACCTCTCCGAATCGTCGTTCTCATTCAAATCGCGTTCGCGGTTCTTGATCCAACATCGACCTGAAATTGAGCACACTCTACGGTACGGCGGGACGATCTACCGGTAGAAGGCGATGTTGGTCCGTGGCAGGAGCGTTTAACAGCGTGAGTTATATCTTCGCTCGCGTGGGAGGAGTACCAGAGCGTTTAGCAGCCGAAAGGGAGATTGTGTGGGGAAGCGGACTCCCTAGCTCTATCTCAGGGGTTTTCGTTTCCTCAAAGTCAAAATATTTTGTTTGCGGCCGTGATGGAGACGTAGTAGTGGGACTCTCGATTTACGCAATAGCAAGGCTTGACGCGCTGGAGAAGCAGCTGCATGCGGCTGCCCTCTACTATTGCAGATCTGGACGTTGGACCGAGCAGCCGGAGTGCACGTCAGGCTGTGCCCTTGACTTCGGGACTGCAGCCACCTGCAAGATATCTTTAGATTAGACCGTACGAAAGACGAATGGATGCATCTCTTATGGAACGATTGTGATCAAGCTGACGAATGTGTTATGGAATTTGCATTTCATCTCCTTTGTACAACAGGTCTATGCAGTTCGATGCTATCTTATATCCACTGACCATCCCATCCCTTGTCTGTCTGGGCTCCAATCTCTAACTCGGGGTTCCTGCCTACGCTGGGCCTTCTGTCGACCCTCGGATATTCTGCTCCTTCTGGCCCGTCGGACCTCAAGGGCTGATATGATGATGGGCTGAGCGCCTGACTCGCTCTTCTCCAAGCCCCTCTCGTCGTGTTGCTCATAGCACTAAGCATCCCCCGAGGACTGAGCGGCGACACATTTTCGAGTCTAGTAAGGCGTGGGCTCGTAATGATTGGTGCTGGCTTCATCGCTGCCTTGAGTGGTGCTGGCATTATTGAGGGCGATAGGGAAGTCCGCACTGAGCCGATCCCCGGCGTGAGAGCAGAAGGATGGGTTGATGGGGTGCCCACGGATGGTGCATTACTTTTTTGTGAGTTCGACCTCGGCAAAGGTGGCGTATTCGGGGGTGTGCTACTGGACATCGCCAGCCCTATCCACGAGGGCCTTGTCTTGGGGTTCTCCATCTGGGAGCCACTTGAGCGGGCATTGTCATAGTGTCCCAGGTCTTCGTTGTGATGATGGTGCCCTGCCGTCTTCACTGTCGTTGTAAAGAAGTGGTTCAGGTTATTCTCTCTTGATTTGTTGAGTTCGGCTTGCTGCAGCATGATTGTCCGAGTCCGCTCCAATGATTGGCCTTCGATTTGTGGCGTCTTCACGTCCGATGACTTTCGCCGCGGAAGGTTCAGCTTCACTTTGAACTTCTTCTTGCCTTGCTTTTTGACGCAGAAATACCAGATGAGAATCCCAATCATGCTGAATGCTGCCATTGATCCGATAACCGACCCTGCCACCACGCCAGGCTGTTTTGCGGGTGTATCGCCGGCAGCATTGGAGGCGGTAGCTGACGCTGACTTTGTCTGAGTTGTCTTGGACGAGTCTGTAGTAGAAGATAGCAAGTCAGAAGAGTTCGACAAGGAAGACGAGGTCGAAGTGCGTAAGGAGCGCGTGCTCGTTATCGTCCGAGTATTGAAGATGGTAGACGTACCGGTCGTGGTAGCGATGGTCGTGCTACCTGTGTCAACATAATTAGCTTTTGTGACTCCGATAAAAGCAGAAGCGGTAGGATTGAAGGAGATATCTGATGTACCTGAGGAATTACTTGCGCCCGTTGAGGTTAAGTCGTCGGTCCTCGTGCTGGTGACCTCAGCAGCAGAGAATAGTGTTTTTGTGATTGTTATTGTTGGCGAGCCATTTGCACCATAGCTCAGCATTTGTCCGAACGGGACTGCATGGCCTATGTTAGCGCCGTGATGTCCACGTTTTCCCTCATCGGATTTATTGGAGCACTGACTATTCTGTGGCATTGCTTCTCGTTTCTCGGGTTCTTTGAGTATCGATGATCGTCGCAGCAGTCCGTACTGGATTTCGTTGTCAGGCATGTTTCGTGGGTGTGGCAAGGTCCGGCCTATGTGATGGCCGACTTCGCTATCGTTCTGAGTGTTCCGTCCGAAAGGCTCTGTCTTCCACGCCTTCTAAGTGTATAACACTCGCCTTGAGTTTCCTTCCGGCAGCGGCTGAACGTAAATTGACGAATCAGAAGGTGCAACTACGAACTGGCCGTGTAGGAATTTGGTACTGACAGGCGAGATGAGGAAGATGGCAGAAATGGTGGATACTGCTGAGCGGCTTAACATGATTCAAGAACCCGCAGCATAGCCAGAGGTCGATTCCCATGCTTGCAATGTGATCTGGCACACATATCTGCAAGCAGTCTCGTTGCAACGCTTCGGGTGTTGGGGGAGGCTCAAGTTCACAAAGAAAGGTGCCAAGAATATGAGGCCCAGGGCACGAGCCACCAGAGCTCTGACCATCATCACTGCTCACGACCAGCATGTTGTACGTTTCCAGCAGGGCAAAGTGCATTGCTATTGTTAGTGAGGTCGCACATGCAGTTTGGAGGGATAAGCCGGGTAATCAGAATAACAGGCAGCCGCAGGGCTCACCACAGGTGGTCGCAGGGACTTTGTGCATGCAATGCATCAAGGTTTTTGAGACACCAATGGTGTGTATTCATTTCAGTATACGGTCGATCGTACAGCAATTCCCATCACTCGTCCGGCGGCGCGCCCGAAAAGGGAGCGAAGCGCATTCTATGAGCCTAGGTATGGTCAGCGGTCGCTCCCGATGTTTTTGCCAAGGCAGTGTACTTACGAATGGCAACTTCGGTATGACAACAGCCATCAAGGCCAAGAAGTTGATGATAAAATATGTCAAGTCGTAGTGAGTGTAGTGGGTGCTGAGGAGGAAAAGCACGATGGGCACCGTCAGGAGGAACTTCTTGGCTGGTGTATACTGGTCGCCATTGTCGATCTGCTCCCACATATTCAGATGGTCGTAGGCTCCTGCGTTGAACTCAAAAGGTACACCTCTCACCCAATGGAACATCAGGTAAGAGCCGGTCATGTAGGTGATGTTGACCAGGGTCCAGGAGATCTCCTGGGTCATACCAGGAATAATGTCGTAGAATATCTTGAGACCAAGTATTATGACGGGGTGAATAGTCCATGCACCTGCTCATAGTCAGCCATGCCCTGCTTTGCGCAGACTTGGTGCAAGAGCCGTGCCCACCTTTTGCATTGACCCATTGCGAGTTGAGGTTCGGATTGACGGCCTGATCACTAATTTGCTCGACAGTTTCCGGGGGTTCTTGGTATATTATACTGCTAGATCTCCGCCTTCTGCCAGTCTTTCCTGAGCTCATTGTAGAGTCGCTTGGGGGGGCAAGTTTGGCATCGGCTGTAAACGAGATCGTTCGGTGGAGGACGGTATGAGAGGTCATGAAGTCGGTGTGATTGCGTTGAAGGATATATGGGATTTCTACCAGCTGTGGTGAAAGTTAGAGACTGTAGCCTGCCTACACAACAATGTGACGTGCCAGTATGCCAACGCGAATGCCAATGCCAAACGGCAGGTCAGACGTGAAACAGCGTGGCTCGCACCACGAAGCGGAGGTTCTGCGACTGCAACAGCACACGTTCCGTCAGCGGGCAAGACGTAAGTAAGTTCTCGAAATAGATCAGGAGGGTGTATCAACTGTCAACGCTGCAGGAAGATATCGTATGAAGGTCTTATGTGATGCAAGTGAGAGGCCAACGGCATTATTGACTTGTATCTGACTCGCCAGGCATACGTAGCACCTTGCATTGGGTGGAGGTCGGAAGGCCACGCACCGGGAGTCTAGAGCCTCACGCGATCTCTTCAAAACGCTACCTACCCACCAGCATTCTACATTCTACAGGACTGCACCTAGAAGTGTTGACCTGCACGCGAACACACTTTGCCTCAGTATTTCAGTATTCGTTGCCATGCTTGCAGACTGTGCCCTATCACCTCGGCGTGGTCACCTTGCTTCTGCCCTACTAGTAAGGCTTGCAAGCGCTAACTTCAAGTCAACTCTCCGATGACTTCACACTGGCAGTACTAGTAGTGAAACTAACGCTAAGCTTTTTCTGTTCCCGCAGGTGCACTTCGAGTCCTCATCTTATTATTCACTTAGACGAGCAGCGGTTCAGACTGTAGCGCCTCTTCGTTTGTAATGGCAAGAACGAAGAACAGGAGTAAGAGGAAAGGCCCAGCTGTTCCTCCTGCAGGCGAATCGCATACCGCTGTTACTGGTCATAAGGGTAGGAAGAGATCAGCTGCGCTTGCCTCGACTGCAGATTCTCGAAACTCGCAAGAACCTGCGCGCAAACGCCGCAAGCACCTTCCCAAAGACAATCGCAGACAAGACAACACGGTAGGTACCGAGGACCTTGGTGATTTCACCTCTTTCTCTTCCTTGCACAACACACATTTTGCCACAGGTCAGAGCAGTATGCCTGTCCAGAACTTGGGGAACAATCGCCTCAGATCTGGCTTCCACTATGCGAGACGAATCCAGCGCAGCGCCTCGCATCCGGGAACGCCATCTGACAGCGGTGACGGCTCCAATTCTCCTGCGCCCGACGTCTACGACCTGGACACAGAGGACGACGATGGCGGCATTACCTTGAACGTTCAGGGCAACGACAATGCTCCAATTGTTATCTCTGACGACGAAGGAAGTGAGAGGGAAGATGGCCAAATCAACGAGAGTAGTGATCTCGAGGAAGGCCAAGAAAGAGACCATGTACAATCCAGGAGTCGTGGTGACAATATGCAGCTTGACACATCGGACGAGATGCCCTCAGAAGCAGTTCGTGATGTTGACTTTATTGTTGTCTCAACTTCCACTATGCCACAAGTCCATCTGAAGGATCTCAATCCTGATCAGCTCGAGAATCAGATTAGATATGCCTTCTGGCACTTGCAGCGAGATCAGATCGATTTGAGTCGGCTTGCGCGTTGTCTCCATTGTCAAGCTGAAGGTCACATTGACGAGAAATGCCCTCAGAAGATTTGCCTGCATTGTGGCGCTTTTGCTCAACACTACGCTGTCCTGTGCCCTCAAGTCAAGAGGTGCAATGATTGCAGACAGCCGGGGCACACGTCGTGTGGTGGCATAAGAAACACAACTATACCCTGCGATCTGTGTTCCTTGCCTGGCCACTCCGAAAAAGTCTGTCCTTTGCGCCATTATCCTCGGCCAACTATATCGAGCTCTGAGCCTGTACAACTATGGGTGACTTGCTGCGCTTGTGCAAGCAAGTCCCACCTGATTGGTGACTGTCCAAGGTCTAAGACTTCAATGGCACCTCGATGGTCGCTCAAGTCCCTCGACCCTGAGCAGATCGTCAACCTGAGCATCCAGTCTGGTATGGACAAGCTCGAGAAAGACGCACAAAACCGAGGTATGAGACCAGAAGGTTTAAAGATACGTGGAAGAGCAAATCAGCATCAAGCCGACTCCAGACGGCGTGATCCAAGAAACAGCGACAGCGACGACCTCGAGAACTTTCTTAGTCATCCACCGCGCGCACGGACTGATAGACGTCACGCGCCCCCTGTCCAACCTCCGCAAGACCAATTCCACTACAGGCCCGGAGACAATGCTCGTTACGATCGATACGCAGCACCAACTGGCTCGGAATCATACCGACCACCACGCAACAACTTCTATGCTACTGACTCTTTCGGGGCACGACGATCCCGTTCACCTCAATCGCTTGGGAGATATGATGTTCACCGTTCGCCGTCCCCTGTCGACTCGTACAACTCCTACAGGCCAGGACACTATCCGCAGTCACGCCGCTCTCCGCCTCCCTCGCGTTCCAATATCCCCCCTAGGCCGCCACCAACCTTACCAAGGCCTGCCCCAGGTGTGGCAATTCAGCTGCCGACAAGGAAAGGCTCCAATACAAGCATTGCTGGTACAGCATCAGCAGCTACCGCTAATCTACCTACGAAACCTCCACTATTAGCCGACGGTAACCCAATGACTAGAAGTCGAGACAATGGGCCCAGGAAACCACGTGGTCCGAAGAAGGCCCAGAAGAAGTCGGGGTAAATCTCTGAATACCAATGAGTACAAACAAAAGAGAACATTTTTCAGCCTGGCTGCGCTGTCTGTCGTCCAGACAGCTTTGCTAACTCTGCTTGTCGACGAGTCCGAGGTATCGTTGAGCTGGCATGACCATGATAGACTGGCTAAGCGTTACGCATGCCATGAATAATCCCCCACAATCGTTCTGTCACGTGAGCACCGGCCCTGCAAGCAGCGTGGTGGACACATGTACTGTACTGGCAGGCTACAGCGCTCGGGTCTTCCGGTGCAGTTGCGTTGGCCTACAACAGATCCTTGCACAATCTTTGTCACGCGCTTATAGTGAGAGCGCACTCCATGATAGAACCTTATGCTTGCGGTTCGGAGCACCTCTTGCGGATGGGGACGAGGATAGTGGTCAGAATTACTGTATGAAAGGGCTTCTCTAATCCAATCGAACTAACTCATTTACATGCAGTACCTAACGTTCGGTCCCTGGTCTTTCCACACATATGAATGGCTGAGCCTTCGTTCGTTTGCACGTCGATAGCGAGTACGTATTCTACGAGCATAAGTGACCCGCCTTGTAAGAGCTCACGGCCGAGTACGTACGCGCGGTCAATCAGGCGATCGGGCAGACGTATAGATATCCGACACTGCACATAAATTCAAACAACCTCGACAGACATGTCTTGCTTACATGTATGTGTGTATGTGCGACATTAGGGGGGATCTGCGCCGTCAGCGTCTTCTGCATGTTATGTTCTTTCGTGCTACCCTCCCCTCCCCATTATCCGTCCCTTCATTGTCTGTCTTTATCACCCTCTGCTCTATCCAGTGACTCCGGTATGGTCTGGGACCGACATCTTCATTCACCTCGGCACTGCGGAACATTCACGTTCGCCACCATCCTCACTCGTAGTACGCACGATATTGGTTCTCGGTAGCTGAAGCCTTAGGATACTCCCCGGGGATATGCAGATCACTGATCGTCTGCACACTCTTCGCGAGATGTGGCATCTCAGGTCGAACGTGGGGCAGAGTCGTGGCACCATGACCAGAGAAAGTCGCGGTGTTGGAGGGGGTGTAAGTGTCTAGTGGTGGGTCGGACTTGCCCCAAGGCCGGTTTGGCGGTGGTGTTTCAGTTGTGCCTCGTTGGCCGCTCGATGCAGGTGCTTCAGAACCGGCACCAAGACTCGTGGGCACAGTCGACCCAGTGTAGCCGGAGGAGGTCATGGTGTTGACCGAGGTGTCTTGTGTGGAATCAGTCATGGCCCGTGGACGTGTTGGCGCATCGACTGGTGCGGCAGTCGACGAGTTGATTGGTGCTGATGATTGGCCTGCGGGTGGGATAGCATTTTGCTGATCATGCAAATGCTCTGAGTCTAGCTGTGACTTTGACTCTGGCTCAGGGTGTGGCTGGTGCTGGTGCTGTTGATATGCATGTGCACCTGCTGCACCGACGCCTGCACCACCAACGCCAGCTGCGAGAGGTGCCATCCACTCGCCATATGTACTTGCTGTTTCGATTGGCACGGCGCCGTCTGAACTTGGTGCAACACGTTTGTGGTCACCGGCTGTGTATGAAGAGATGCCAGCTGTATCGTTATTGGCACTTCCGGCAGATCCCGCCAGCTCATTTCCCGACTGCTGCGCCGCATAATAAGGCGCCTGTGGCTGTTGGGGAGTTTGTTGAAGGCCACGTTGGGGCTCTTGGTAGGCTTGTTGGAGTCCTCCCTGAGGTTGATGATCGATTTGTTGCTCGCCTCGTGGTTGGTGAGTCTGCTGGAACTCGTGTTGTGGTTCTAAGTGAGTTTGTGCAGGGTAAGGCACCTGCGATTGATGCTGAATTGGTTGGAACTCGGGTGGTGGTTCTTGGTAGGCCTGTTGGAGACCTCCCTGGGGTTGATCGTAGGTTTGTTGCTCGTCTCGTGGTTGGTGGGTCTGTTGGAACTCGGGTTGTGGTTCTTGGTAGGCTTGTTCCCGTCCAAGCGGCTGATTGTAGGCTGGTTGCTCGACTTGTGGTTGTTGACGGGTCTGTCGAAATCCTCCCAGCGGTTGATTGTAGGCTTGTTGCTCGACTGTTGGCGATTGGTAGGCTTGTTGGACACCTCCCATGGGCTGGTTGTAGGCATGTTGCTCGCCTTGTGGTTGCTGACGGGTCTGTTGGAACCCTCCTAACGGTTGACTATAGGCTTGTTCCCCGGGCCGCGGCGGCTGGTAAGCTTGGTGTAATCCTCCCTGAGGTTGATCATATGCCTGTTGCTCGCTTTGGGGCTGATTGTATATTTCTTGATGCTCGCCTTGTGGTTGCTGGAACTCTGTTTTCGGTTGGTGACTGGTACCTTCCGCCATGGGGTGTCCACTGATACGGAAGGGCCCTGGTGCGGCGGTAGCCTCTCGATCTGCTGTATCAACGGAGTCTCCGCTAGAGGGTGAGAGGGGAGCCTGTAAGCCTCGCTGCACGTTGAGATCCGATGGAAATCGCCCACCTGGAGTTGGTCGTTGTGGTCGCCATCCTGGTTCCGATCGGTTGTCATCTACACCATCGTAGTCTGCTGCACCTGGTTCGAGAGCGACAGGGCCTTCGGGGGCGACTGATTGACCTCTTATACTTTGTTCGCCGGAGAAGGGCGCGACGTCTGCTTCGTCGTCTTCCATGCCGCTGCCTGTGCTGCCGATGCTGGGCGCTTTTAGACTGCTAGAGGACACGGTACGCGCGTGGGTGCGGCGAACGTATTCATTGCGTGCTTCACCACTCTTCTCGGTAAGCTCTTTGATGACGCCGAACCAGGCTAGCATCGTGTCGTGGGTCTCAGCGCGGAAGATCCAACTGTGTCCACGGTGCATGCTTCCTGTTTGGCGGCCTTTGAGCATGAATTTATGGGAGTTAGATCCTGGTTCCGAATGCGTTCCGAGCTTTTGTTCTGGCAGGTAGAGGGACATGACCGGCGACTGGGCGGCGATGCGGTCGGCAGACTTGAATTCGTGGAGGTGCGTAGGCGAGAGCACATACCTGCGTAAAATTTAGTACGGGATTAAGCAAAAGAAGTGATGAAGCTTACCATCCAGGCGTGTAGTTCTTGAGGTATTTGCTTTTCCTTTCCAGCATTCCGCTCCTCACCTCTACTGCAGCAGGATGATCCTGACCAGCATAGGTAATCTGTTGGGCTTGTCGCACGGGGACCCGGGGATCTACCATTTGGGGGTTGTGCGAAACAAAAACGTCCCATTCGTGATCTTTGGACATGGCGACTGGTCCCTCGCGTAGCTTTTCGGCGGCCTCGTAAGAATTATCTGCCTCACGTTTCATGATGCCAGCGAGGACATTGTAAGCCTTTTGAATCTCACCAACCACGATAGACTCAAGTTCTCGTCCAGAGGCTTCGAGATTGAGGTATGCCTAGTAGGATTAGCAAGATCGGCCGCCACAAGCTACGCGGACTTACCCTGTGCAAGTAGTTCTCCTCCTGAATATGTCGCTCGAGCTGACGGTCGACTCCCATCTTGACCAAGTACGGGTCGCCCTTACCTGCTGTGGATGCGGCATCATGATCAATACTGCCAAGAGACTCCTGCAACGCTCGAACCGCCTTTTTCGTGCCGTCTTGCTCCTTGCCCACGGAATTCTTAAAGTCCCCTGACAAGCTCTTAATTTCCTTGATTTTCTGCTGCAGATCGCTTCGTAGGCCTGTGAGCTGCACGATGACTTCGTTCTCCAGATCTTTCGACTTGTTGGACTCGTTAAGAGACAATTTGTGGAAATCTTGCAGAATGTATGTTGCATCGGCCAGTCCGCCGCTACTCATGAAGTTGGATGGCGTCGACAGGTTGTTTATCACGTTCGACGCAGAGTGCATGGTCTTTGACCTTGTTTCGTAGGACTTCTGCAGATCGCGGAAGTAGTTAATGAGGTCTTTCAAGACCTTCCTCCATGCTGTACAGTGTCAGTGATGGAAAATACTGCACAGTAATCTGCTCTATCTCACCTTGGAAGCGGTCGGCCAGCAAGTCTGTGGGACTGCCAGTAATGGGCACAGGACAGTAGAATGCACTGTTGTGTTCTTCACTGGGCTCGTATTTCTCCTTCTCCCCCAATTGCATGGAGCGTACAGAACCGGCGTAGCTGCTTCTCTTGCTTCCAGACCTCTTCACACTTCCCACTCCTTTCAGCGAAGCTTTCTTCTTCAAAGTGTTGCCTCGTGAAGGGACAGCAGTCGCGGACTGCGACATCTGCGAGTTGGTTCGCTGCAGGCCAGATGCGGCATCATGCGGGTGATGCTCTTCGTGGTAGCCAGGTTGCGACAAGACGGACGTACCCTGCCCAGGGCCAGAATAATGATCAGTTGCGTCGACGCCGGTCGCATCTCCTCCAGCACGTGAGACGGGACGAGACCCAGTAGAAATAATTCTCTGGGAATTGGACCGACTCAGAGCGTCATGTCCTGGCGCCGACACGCCCGAAACCACTCTTTGAGAGTTGGCCCGGCTTCGAACGCTCTGTGCTGGCGGGGAGGCACCGGACACAAACCTTTGAGAGGGGGGCCTGCTTAGAGTGCCCTGTGCTGGGGGCACATGCGAAGCAGGAGTAACGGGTCGCGACATCCTAGCTTCTACATGCGAAGAATGAGCTTGAAGCTACGAGGAAGTGTTGCGCTCAGGAAAAGTGTGTAATAGATGGGCATACCATCGCACTATGGTTTCGAGACAAGCTGTGAAAGATGAATCGAAAGTGGATAGATGAGGAGAAAATGGCCAGCAAGCGAGCTCGGGATGTTGTTGTACTCGTGCAACGTCGATATGGGAAAAGCGGCTTTGCTCCCAAGTAAACGAACTCTAAAACATGAGATTGCGGGTGATTGTTGCCGTGGTCATGACATCAGTTTCTCGTTAATTTACGACGTTTTGCGACCGAAGTCTGGAGGGACCTCCAAGCTTGAGCTCGGGCATCGTGGGGAGCTTGCCCTTTGTCACCCTGTCCCTGCAACCAAGCTGAACCATTGACGCAAACGCCCAAATCGTGCTTTGCTAGGCTTTGCTAGGCCAACACTTGAGCTTCTATCTCGCCAGCGTGGAGACGTCAGCGCCTGTGTTCGCCAATCTGAACTCGCTCAGATGCGCGCACTGGCAGCTGCTACGACATCGTGCCTCCACTCTGAACGACTTCACCGAGCAGGGTGGATGTCACTTCAAATCATTACCATGCCATCTGATCGGCTCGTACGAGATTGCAATTCCCTTCCCAAGCAGAGTAGTTACACCATTTGGCCCTGACCGAGGGTCAAGCATGTGAAGATTCATACCTTAGCTTCTGGAAGGCCACGGAGGCACTTGATCACGATATTAGCAAGGTCGTTTAGTACTGTCTCTACTGGTCTGGCTGTGCAACGAGCATATTCCTTCGCATCAGAAGCGCCATCGTGAACATTAGCGGTCAGAGCTACGCCCATTATCATGATCACCTACGGCTATGGTAGAGGTAAATTAGCTGTCAACTCCAATCTGGAGCCACATTTGAATTACACTTTGTGCCAGATTGACAGTCAAAATTGATGACCTCGCTCTCAGAAAATAGGTCACTTGCCACCGCGCAATCGTGGCATCAACAGAGTTACTTCAATCAATACAGTCTTGAGAACGCCTGTGGCGAGACCTTGTCGCCGCGTGACGAGATATGTACAGCGGTTCAAATCATTGCGATACATCATTGATGCTCCGCATGCAGGCTTGTACGACGGTCCTAGATATGAACAATTTGAGAAGCCGCAGTGCACTTCACCGAGCTGGTTCACCACTTGGGTAAGAGGCGATGAGGTGAAATCGGAGTCGCATCGTGCTGGTGCACTCCCAGTGTCTATCTGGCTCTCATGGGGTCGGCTGGTGTTTGTGTCCTCCAGTATGGCTCTGGCACATCGATACCATAGTTCTGTTTTATGCGTTCTCTCCGTCTCTCCTCATAACCAGGACCATAGATACCTGCGGTGTGTTAGCTGAGACGGCCTCGGAACATGTCTCGGTATACTTACCTCTGCCCTCGCCCAATTCATTGATAGTCTCGTTCGCTGGTCTGCTGAAACGCTTTCGTAGCTCCTCCTTCGTAGGCCACCTGCCTTCTTCTGGGTGAAGACCTGGGGTACCAAACATAGCCGTGCCGGAGTATGCTGCTACTCCCACCACTATACCCAGCGCTAGGCCGTTGCCCAAGACTGCTTGAAATGTCCTACCTACAAGACGGTTAGAGAAAGCTTCCGGCAATAGGTCCGACCATCGTACGTCTGAGGCCACCGATTGCTCCTGCAGCGAATCCACCGAAGAAATTGTTCGTCGGATCTTGTGAAGCGCGAAGGTTGGCGGACGCCGTGCTCACAAAAGCGTATGTACCACCCATGGCAGCTGGGTCAGATTAGCATTTGATCTTCGCCTCGGTGTGTTCCTCGTTGCATGAGCATACCAAACAAGGCCGACGTGCCGCCAAATCTTGTGAAAACGCCCATAGCCCCTACATTCTGTCTTGCATACGAGGTTTGCACCGCAGCGAAGAACAAGCCTGCAGTTCCAACGGCTATGGTACTTTTGATTCCAGCGCCTATCGCGTCTTGCGGGTGGTAAGCCTCATCGACGTCGGCAGGCTCCGGGAACTGCACGCCTTTGATGTCGCTTGCCATGGTGGTTTATTCGATCGGTTCGTGGTCTGCGACGGGCCTATACCATCGGGTAGAAGAGGCGCAGTCTCTCGTGACTATGTCCAGGAGCAAGTTCGGAGTCGAAGCCGGTAGCTGTAAGTGAGAAGCGGGCGACCTGCCTTTTCGTCGAAGTCGAGGAGGGCCAATACAAGCAGAGTACGGATGTCTGGGAGGAGTGCAGTTGCAGTCTGAAGCTTAGCTCGAACGGAAAGGCAAGCGCAGGCTAACCTTGGCTGCATAAGTGGCATCTGCATCCAACCGAATCGTCATGCTTTCATAGCACCAACAACGGCAACTCAGAATAATAATGGAAGAAGCTATGGACACTGAAACCGAAGCGTGGAATACTACACTGAACTGTTCGTCAATGCCGCCTCTCCTACAATGGACCAGCTTGCTAAGGGGAGAAACACAATCTGCATGCTCCGTCTGCAGAATGTGTCCAGTGTGCTGTCATTCTGTGCCCGGCTGACACGTTCTGCTCAGTGGCATCAAACAAAGGACCTCTTTGCCTTGATCAGTGTCTGGCCTAGTTAGCCATTGCTTCATAATTCCACCAAGGCAGTCCTCGACCATCTGCACAAAAGAAGTTCAGTGTGTAGTACTAGTACAGCTCTTATCATGTAGTAGCTGTCAGCTCTGGGTGCTTCGTTTTTGCCTGCCGCCTTAGTTCCAACTCCAACATTTCCCTCCTAATACTAGTACTTTCCACCGTCGTCCTCCTTGCATGGCTGGTCCCGAAGCCAGCATCCGTAGTTTCGATGCTCCTCTGAGCGGGCCAGGTAAATACTGCTTCTCCATCTCTGTAACAAGTTTGGACTGACGCTGCTTAGGACGAAGCGCGCCTACACTGCTCGAGGATCTTCTCCTATTCGACCCGACACAGTCAATACAGCCCGGTTACCATTTGCTCGAAGATGGCGCAAGAAGCTTCGCACAAGCTCAATATGTTGGTCAGCTCCTGCCTTCGGCCAGCTGCTTCCACGACTTCTGCTTGAAGAAGCGACAGTCTGCTCCGCCTGCTGTTGATGAACGACCGACGCCGGAATCAGTCTGGCAAGTCTCCGCAATCTGCCGGAAATGCCGAGTACACCTTCGATTAGAGGCCGACTACAGAGTCGCATGGCGCGGCAAGCCTTGTCCGACGTACGAGAACCCTTTACACCATCTGGTGAGGTCAACTTGGCGGCAGGATGCAGCCTATCGGGACTTGGCAAGAGAAGGCCGGCATAACGAGGACGAGCTTCATGTGTATGAGTGCTCGTCAGCAGACTGCTCGGCGATCGTGAATGCCCATTTGACCCCGCCGGTCTTCAGTCCAGATGCGCTCCGTATGCTCCTTGACAAGGAGCTGCTAGCAAAGCGAACGGATGCAGCCTTCGAGATAAAGAAGGGCGACACCGAGGGCATGAAGCGACCTTTGCCAATAGAGGTGCTCGTCGACCTGAGAGCCTACATCCGAAACTCTTGGGACAAGGAGGAACAGGCGCAAATCAGTGCGAGCAACAAACGCTTCGCTGTTCGATTTGGTCCTGAGGGCAAAGCCTGCAGCGATGTACTTGAGATGTTAGGCTTCGAGCTGAAGGTGAGTCGAGTCCCAAGACTCGGATTCTTGCTGATTGTAGAAGCCTCAAGGGTCGTGGGGCGTTCCTCAACCTGATATACGCGAGGCCCTGCCCCTGCAACAGCCCCATAATGTCTTCTTAGATAACGTGGAAGTCGAACTTGGAGCTTTGATTGCGAACAGTCCTCAGGAAGAACGGCAGGCAGCACAAGACACAACAAACCTTGATTCTGCCTTGGTTGAACTAACACGTATTTTGAGTTGTCAGAATTGTTTGTATTCCGACCGCTGTTGTGTCACCAACCACTGACCTGTTTCACTAGATGATCGGTATCCATCTTCTAGAACAACAAAGAAGTCACCTTTGCAAAGACCTCGGTATGCCCCGACCCCTGACATTTACGATCTCCTACTGACCTGTCCTAAGTGCCTTTACAATACTTGGCATACCTGAAGACGCGAGCGACGATCTGATAGTCTGGTCCTATCAACGCCAGATGGCTCTCGAAACCAACTCTATGGAGACAGCAAAACTGATGACAGCGCTTGAAGATGTCCAGCGACAGCGACAGAGCGAGAAGCTCAGTGAGCAAGTAGCGATTGAGTGGTCACAAGGTCGCTATGGCGAGCAGGCTATCTCTGATGCCTACAGATCCTTTGGCCTATCTCCCGACGCCGACATTAGCGATGACGTGATTGTTGGCACTTTCGAGGCGAGGTTAATTGATGCGCCCACGCAGGAACAGCAGATGCGCGAAAGTCTCGCAAGGATCGGGGACTACCGATCGAGTCAGAAGCTCATTGATTACGCCCGCAACCAGATAACGACCTACGAAGACGCCCTCAGCTACTTCGGGGCAGGCCTCATGACGGACGACAGTTTTATAAGCTCATTGTACACGAGCAAGGTTAGCGAGAGTTCTACGAGTCAAGATATGGCTCAAAAGGCAATGAAGATCATCGCGGACCACCGTGGCAGTGAGCAACTGAAAGCTTTTGTGGCCGCTGGATACCAAGGCGACGTTACAGAAAGTAATATGGATGTTGGAGATGCCTTCAAACTTCTAGGTGTTGAAGATCGCACGACGGACGATGAGACCCTTTTCATGGTCTACGAATTGGCAGCTGGGGACGATGCAGCAGGTCAAGCAAAATATCGAAAAGCCATCGAGACCATCGCGGAAGAAAAGAACAGTATTTTCTTGAAGGACAAGCTACAGATGCCAGGAGGACAAAATGGCCAACTGGCTCCACCAGCCGTCTCTCTCGCAGAGCCTATCGGCCTCGACAATATTGGCAACACATGCTACTTGAACAGTCTTCTGCAGTCGCTGTTCACAATAGTGGCGATCCGAGATATCGTCCTCGATTTCCAGCAGTACAAACAGCAGCTAGGTCTTGACAACATGAAGAACAAGCGGGTAGGGCAGCGGCTTATCTCAGAACGAGAGGTGAAATCGGCCCAGAATTGTGAGTCTCATCAATCTATATCTAGAATAGCTACTGATAATCTCCAGTCGTGGTGCAACTTGCAGAACTCTTCCGGCAGATGATCGTATCGCCAAACCCCGCTATACGGCCGGCACAAGAATTAGCACGACTCACCCTTGAGACTGACAATATCAAGCACGGTCGCCGGAGCTCAACACTTCAATCCCAGAGACGACCTACACTAGGCACGATTGAAAGCAGACCAATCATCGGGCCGCTCCCACAACCAGCGATAGACTCAGATACCGTGCAGCCTCTCCAATCGCCAGAAGCTATTGACGCCTCTGATTCTGGCTTTCATCAGCCTGCCGGTAGACAACAAACTCAGCCGCAAGTCGAACCTGCTGCGCCAAAAGATGGTAACCAAGGAGAAGATAGGCCTACCGAAGCGAAAATAGCGGCGGCTGACTCGGGAAGCGAGAACATAGCTAGAGACGAAACCATGCAAACCGCGAACGAATCAATATCACTGAAAGAGCAGCACGAAGGAACAACACAGCAACAAGCACAGCCACCAAATACTGACGAGACTGTCCAAAGTGCTACGGACGACACTACTGAGAAAAATAAGTCAATTGAATATAAGCCTCCCGAAGGGAAACCTCCGCCGGTACCACCACGACCCTTGGCTACTGCAACGCTGGAACACTATGCTCGACAACAAGACGTAACAGAAGTGCTAGGGCATGCTATCTTTCAGCTGTCTTGTGCGACACGACCAACCGGCTTCAACAAGAGTGGTGAGCAGCAAGACGAATTTCACGATATCTTCTATGGAGAAGAGCAGAGACATGTGCTCCTTGGTACAGCTACACCACAAGCACCGGTGCAATTCCTTATCGAGACCTTGCCAATAAACAACGAGCCTAAAGACCTATATGCAGCACTCGATAACTATTTCGACTTGGAGGAGGTCGGGACAAGCGAAGTATATGTCACGATCACAAAGCTGCCGCCGGTGCTATGCGTCGGTCTTGGTCGAGTTATCCAGGATCTTAGCGGCAATGTGTACAAGATTAACAATCATGTCGAGCTCCCGAACACCATTTTTATGGATCGATATGTCGATGCGCCTGAGGACAGTAACCTGGTGGCGCGGAGAAAGCAGACATGGGAGTATAAGAAGGAACTCAGAAGGCTGCAAGCAAGGATTGACCGACTCGAACCGAAAGGCAAAGAACCTGTCGACGAGGTCCTGAACACCGCTTTGGCCGCCATGCAGCATCTCGCCGAGGTCGGCGCAGCAGAGAAGCTCGACGGTCTGACAACGGAAGCTGAGACAATCAACAAGATGATGGAGCTATCGCACGCGGTTGAAGAAGAGCGCAAAGATCTACGTAACCGCATCCTCCTTCTCGACCAGCAAATAAAGGACTCCTTTACCGATGCGGCATTTCGAAAACACGAATACAAACTTCACGCAGCATTCTTCCACCGAGGCACAGTCGGCAGCGGCCATTACTGGATCTATATCTTCGATCATGTCAATGAGATTTGGCGCAAATACAACGACGACCATGTTACACACGTGGCCGACTTGAGAGAAATCTTTGCCAACCCACAGGACGATAGAAGCAACCCCAATTGGTCAGCATATAACCCTGCCAATCCGTACTTCATGCTCTATGTGCGTAGCGACTGCATTGAACCTGAAGCTGGGATCGTCGAGACAGTCAAGCGGGATCCTGTCATTCTTCCTACACCTACCGTCACAATTCACGACGGTCCCGGTCCCGCTATTACTAATAACGCCACTTTTCCTGCCGGTATGGAAGCCAACCTCCGACCACTAGGCACAGACACGCCAGAAAACGAGAACACAGACTCCTCGCACCACGAATTCTCTGGCCAGCAGTCACAAATAAGCTACATGCCGCCTGCTGGCCCTCCTCCAGGGAAGAATGACCAGGAACAGCAAGACGCCCAGGCATGGCAAGACGAGGAGATGAAACTGGCCATCGAGCGCAGCTTACAGCCTGAGACTGCTGAGAAGAAGAAGGGGGACTGGGACGATTCGGAAAACATGGCTGTAGGTCCACGCCAATGGTAGCACTCAAGCCTCTGCTACCATATCCTGGTTGAGGTTGGACGTGTATGGCGACGAGAAGCACTCAAGGACCGGGTGATACGTGTTGGTGTCGGCAGTAGTTTGAAGGTAGTACAAATAGGCAAGCCAGCAGTTCTGGAACCATCTCTCAGTGTGCCCGTGCCAATCACTATTATCACACACAGCTTGGCATACAAGGCTTTCCGATATGAGAGTTGTCCGGCAAATCTGATACAGTACAGAACATTGCTATGTCGCGCCCTGTTGAATCATGGTCCTATTCGCTCTGATGCTGCTTTCCGCGTAATTGATCGTCATGTAGGGACGCCGATATCACAGGGCGTGGCCCTAAGGTAGATCTATTCATATGCAGAATAAAAATAACGAGATCTTCCCATCATCACTGCACAACTGTCAACATCCCAAACACTGGAAACTGCAAGCAAGCCACGCAATAGCCTTCCAATCATGTCCTCCCTTGACTTCGGCCTCAAAGATGTCCACGTCCTCGTCACCGGCGCCTCCGGCGGCATCGGCATCGAAACAGCCCTTACCTTCCTCCAACTTGGCAGCCGCGTAACAGCCCACTACAACACCTCGCCCAAAGCCATCGCCAACCACCCCGGCCTCCTCCCCATCCAAGCAAACGTGACCTCGGAACCCGACATCTCCCGCCTCTTCGCCTCCGCCGAGTCCCAAAACGGCGGGCCCGTGCAAATCCTCATCGTCAACCACGGCATCTGGCCCACGCAGAACGTCGAGCTGGCAGACATGAGTCTCGACCAATGGCGGAACACGCACGCCGTGAACCTCGACGGCGCGTTCTTGCTGTGCCGCGAGTTCCTGCGGCGTCTGCGCGGGCAGCCGGCGGATGTACTGGCGCCCGTGAGCATCACGTTCATTGGGTCGACGGCGGGGAAGTTCGGCGAGGCAGATCACGCGGACTACGCGAGTGGCAAGGCCGCGCTGATGTACGGACTTACGCCGACGCTGAAGAACGAGATCGTGAGGATCGCGCCGCGGGGCAGAGTCAATAGTGTTAATCCTGGGTGGGTGCGGACGCCGATGGCGGAGGAGACGATTAAGGATGCGAGGTTTGTGGCGCGGGCGTTGGCGAGCACGCCGTTGCAGAAGGTTGCGGTGCCGGGGGATGTGGCGCGGCAGGTCGCGGTTCTGAGTAGTCCGGTGTTGAGTGGGCATGTTACGGGGGTGAATGTTATGGTTGATGGGGGGATGGAGGGGAGGTGTTTGTATCCGCCGCCGAATTAGATGGTGGTTGAGGATAGATGAGGATAGGTGGCGAGAAGCTGTATGCCTTCTCTCGACAACGGTTGTGATAGGCGAAATGCATTGCTTGCATAAGAAAGAACTGTTTTATTGCGATACTGGGTATCTCCGCTGGAACCATGGCCGACATGCATGCACGAAGTTTACTCCATGAAAGCCTCCATCTGGCTCTCGATAATAAAAATGGCCGGAGCATAAAGCCCTTTTCACACGTGGTTGTTAACAGGAGTGGTATTGGTGAATTTGACATTCTGGGCCAAAGGAGATCATCACGCCACAAGCTCCACAGCCTTCTGTATCGCCCTCACCAACTCATTGCCCTTTCCCCAGATCTCATTATGTTGACCCTTCAGCTCCACCAGCTGAGACGTAAAGCCATCTCCTGAGTACACTGCCATCATCTCTTCAGGCTGATCCCAGCCGACCAATCCATCGTCTTTCGAATGTGCTATCACGACCACCCGCTTCTCCTGATCCCATTTCTCCTTGTACACCTCGGCAGTATACAGAGCCGGCGAAGCCTCTTCATAGTACTTCCTGTCCATTCCATTACTCGTCATGTCTTCGTAGTCCGGATTCGTTTTGTGAATAGCAGGAAAGTCATAGATACCGCTGACGCCCACGACTGCTCTCGGCAAGGTGATCCCGGCCTCCCCTGCTTTCAGCCCTGCAAGAAATGCAAATGTCGCGCCTACTGAGTGCCCGACTACGATGTAGTCCTTAGAGCCGGGGTATGTACGTTGAAGATGCTGCAAACCTGCCAAGATGTCGTCTGGTTGATCTGGCCACTTTGCTGAGTTGAGCGTGTAGGAAGGTGTTGTATTTGGATCTTGTGGGTGAGCCGGGTGAGGAGCCAGACGGTAATTGAGGGATGCGTAGCCTGATATTCTGCTTTGAAGATCGGACGCTGATGTTGCTTGCGGTTCTTCGATACATGATATGGCAGGCTTCAATGAGGTTGAGTCAACTTGTGGATCTCTAAAGTAGCCGCCGTGTATATAGACTATCCAGGACGCCTTTGGCGAATGGCTGACCTGACGCTGTGGTTTCAACACATCATAGGACTGAAGAATATTATCGGATGCGTATTGATGGCGAACCATGTTCTGAAATACGCCGGGTCCGCTTGCATCGTTAGTTGCCATGATCGTTGAAGAGCGAGGTATTGATGTCGAGCTGTAGGCTGGTAGTGATCCCGACAAGCGGTAAGGAGGGAGGTGGTTCAGCAGGGTTGTCTTTGGCACGAGCAAATCATTGAGGTCTTGGTCTGAGGTATTCCTGCTCTTAGACCGTCGAATGTCAATTCGGTGCTGTGGTGCGTGTCCCGGAGGTGCCAGATAAAGGGCTGAGTGTGATTGATCGTTTGCTTGATCCTGGAGATATTGACCCACTTTCTTCAAGGCAGAGCCGAGCTTGCCGGGTGACCTCCTCGACTTCTTCTGGCGCTGCTGCATGTCAGGTGATTGAAGGCCAAAAGAACAAACAGCCTCGACAGTCACGATTTTGGGCTGCACAGATATGACTGGCACAGAGCACGACTTGAGGATTTGGGATGTGCGAGTGCCACAGCAGTATACAAAGGAAGGCAGGAAGCCTGCAGCACCACGCAAGCTTTAACAATAACCACGATTAGCAGACACGACTTACACTTCACGAAACGACCCGATTTCGATCAGTATCAGGCAGCCAGCAGCTTAAGCAGCGACTGATTGCGAATTCTGCTTATTACATAGGACTTTAAGGCGTGGTGGTCAAGAGTTTAGGGCAGGCAATGAGCGGAAAGCTTATTTCCAGAGATAGACGCTAGTGGCAAGAGCCTTGGCCAGACACCAAGCTCTTTTTGTGCTGATCGGTTGCTGCTTCGAAATCCGTCGTGGAAGATCTCTCCTGGGTCCATTATGCGAAGTCGTTTCCAAAACGGCTCGGAGTTAATATCATGTGGATAGGCTTGGATGGCAAGTATTGCTATAAATATGGGGTCCGACCATCGAAACAGTCAGACATTATTTACCTGACTCGAATGTGTCTAGTACAGAAGCTCCATATTCTAAAGCTCGGCTAGATAGCGACGGCTTTGGCACGCCGTATCTGAGCCTCCTAGATGTGCTACATCCAAACCTTTGTCCGTGTTGCCCAACCTTCCCCACTCTGGCTTTTGGGAGGAGACACTTCGCGATGTCGGCTGCAAAGGCATCTCACACCTCAAGCAAATAGGTGCGATTTTGTGTAGGGATTGAAAGCTTCCTCTTTTAGGCTTCTCTGAAGGGTGGGCCTGTTCAGTCTTAGCTGGTGATCGACGGACTGCTCCGATCCGGAAGTCAATGCCTGCATATGGAGTGAAGGGACCGAGTCTGCCGGTAACCGAGGCCTTGATGAGCGTGTCTGTCCGTCCTCGCCAAGGAGATTCCGGAGTCCTATCCCAAGCACCCTGCTATGTATTGGAGGTGGTAGATCCGATGCCTGGTATTGACCCTGGGGTTGTATTGACTCGAGCAATTCCAGATCAAATGCATCCAAGCCGCCATTAGCTAAGCCCGAATCACCTGGACTGTCTCTATTCCAAGTCCAACACTGGTTGCCAGGCACTGCATGGTCGACTCTTGGGGAGCCGATGATATAGTCATTGGATCTCGTGTCCTGTATAACCTGGCCGGAAGTTGGATAAAGCGGCTCTTCTTGAGCATAGGAATGTCGTGAAGCTAAAGCCCCGAAGCCGCCGTACGAGGCTTGGCAGGGTGTTTGGGAACCTTCGTAAGGCTTGTTAACATGGTGGGCATTCTGAGGGAGATATGCTGTACACCCTTTCCAGCACAACTCTTGATTGTGTTTATCAAGGGTCGCGATAGCATCAAGGTCGTCTGTCACGCTGTACCCCTTCTGAGCCTCATTCCCATGCTTGCCGTGTTTATGAGGTCTCTCTTCCTCGGCGCGAAGATTGTCGTCAAGATAGGGTTGTGGTCCGTGCGCATAATTCCTGCTAATGTCTCGTGCAGGACCTGGAAAAGGAAAATTTTCGCGCACATCTGATCGCTTCGGTGTCCCGTATCTGTGGGTCGATGTTTGTGCGTTTGGCAATACTCTTTCTGGGTTATCGGGCTCTAGCCTCCTTAAGCAAGGGGCAAGCATGTTTTCCATTGCATCACCGACAGCCCGCGGCTGGAGTCCTTGCCCAGACGAAGGTGATCGCTGCTTGCGACGCAATAATCTCTCTGTGAACAGGTTGAACCATTGGTTGCTAATGCTGCTTTCCGGTTCAACTGTAAGCGACGCGCGACGGCCCCTTTGAGTTTTGTTGTTCGCATCTTCACCAGAAGTGTATGGAGCACACGCCTCTCTCGACAGCGATGTTCGGTAGGCCAGCAACGAGTCAGGGTTGTGTCTTGCAACCTGCGGTGGAGAGGTTGACCAAGATACCCCTGATTTTATTTCTCCCGTCCTACTTCCCGCAATACGCTCCTCGACCCTGGAGTCAATGGAATTTCTCTTCTAGAGAATGTTTTCGGATGCCCTATTCCGTCCTGGCACGTTTTGAGGATGTGGGAGGTTACCCCAAACTTGAGAATCCTCTGAGTCGTCGTGCTCAGCGAGTGGCAGGGTGGGAGGGGCATCTTGACCCCGAGTGCGTGACTGCACTGGGTTAGACTGCGGTGGCGCTTGTTCGTCAGCCACATCCGTTTTGTGTGCTTTGTTGCTCTTCTTCATACTTCTTTGAGCCATATCTCGCTTGGCGGTTTTGGCGGGCTTGTGAAGGAAATCCATCTTAGTGAATGTAAGGTCTGGTAGATCGCGTCCAGCCAGTGGGGCGGACTTCTTGCTTCTGCTGAAAATGCCCAGATTGTTTTGAGGCTTCAAGGAGACGCGTGCGACGTCGATATTTGTAGCCTGAAAATCCTCATTCAGAGTGTTGCCGCGCTTTAACCTCTTGCGTCTGCTGCCTCCAGGCTCCTTTTCACGTCGTTCTGTATCGCCTTTGTATTCGTACTTGTCTGCTTTTGTCTTGTGTCTAGTGCGTTTCGCGTACTTTCCAGCAGGGTCAATCGGGCCATTGTCTGCCTCGTGGCCGATCATAAATGCTCGAGTGGCAGGTGCCAGAAGCCGCGATCGTCGCCGTAAGTCACTGGACCTAATGCTATCAGAAACTGCCCATCTGTCATCACTGGGAAAGACAGGATTGATCAAGTTACCTTTCGAGGGGCGTTGTCGGATTAGTATGGGAGCGCTGGCCCCCTCTAGTCACGCCTGTGAGCCAGTCTTCAATATATTTCGCATTCGTTGAACCCTCTTCGACTTGAATGGACATATTCCTTCTTACATATCGACCAAAATGAACAAGGGAAGGTAGCAGTACACACTGCTCCTGTGTTCGGCAACCATACTGTGAGGCTCTTCACGATTTACCGTTCGAGACGAAGCAGTTGCACGGACATTCGTCCCTGCTTAGGACGAGCTCACGTTGAGGAAAGAGTGTCCAAGGGGCAAGGCGCATGGTCGCCATTTCCCTGGTTGCCCAGTAGAGGAAACGAGGTTCCCGCTCGCTTTGCAGCTGCTGGCTACAACCCTCGCAAGCGAGAAGCTACAGTTGCATTTTAAGCCTCAATGGCGGCAAGCGTTGCTCTTCTGCATGTAAGCGGTAACATAGCCTAAGCTCGGTAGCATATCATTGTACAGTAGTCACATCTGATGATGTACATTTAACCGGATGGGTCTGGCCCAGGCGAAGACCGAACTGATCCTGGCGTAACAATGCGAGATAAGGTTCGTGGAGGAAATGATTTCCAGGTAGCAGTTCGGTACCCAACCCCTTACCATAGAATGACATAAAACGTTTCGTTTGCAGAAAATGGTTACCGGTTAGCGACGTCTAAATAAATGTTCGCATCGTCTGCTGACCATGATTGAAGTGACACTGGAGTCCCTGGAGCGTCCTTTCATGGGCAAGTGATGGTGGATCGCAAGACTCGGTAAGAGCTTCGCCAAGGCCCTCGTCCGACCACTTAGGGTTGGTGCGTGTTCAAGCGTTCTGTCTCTAGAAGTGCAGCGAATAGGCTGTGTCAAGAGGGGGCTGACGTGGAGAGGCTTGTTCGGCAGATGATGTCTTATTACCGGTATGGCATCATGCTTATTACAGCCGTAACAACCCAGCCTGCAAAGTCCTCTAAACACTACCTGGCAGACCCCGGAAATGTTCGTGACAGGCAAGGATCGTTCAACCAATTGAACAAGATAAAGCTAGCTGATGTGGAGCCGGCCTCGCTGTGGTGGATTCAATACATGACAAGGCATACTATGCTATTGGCTCACAGATCATCACCTATCCGTGGAATAGTGTGATGCGTACGAACACTTCTGTGGTCATACCAAGTAAACGAGTCCTCGAGCCCTACCCGCACGACCTAGCACTTGCGACAGCCACCGATTGAGCATATGGCTCCATAGATGGGGACAAGTATATCAGAACGGTATCTGGCCGTGTGGCGAGGTATCTTTGAGTTTCTAATGAATCTGTGCAACCATGTTCTCGACACGTTGTACACGTTTCTGAAATATGCCATACCAAGCGAATCAGAGACTGTGGATGTGCTTCACGGTTGTGCGCTGGAGCGAGAACCATGTTACATAGATGCACGCCCGGAACTGGATACTCGTACAGCAGACCTGGAGTAATGTCTTCTTAAATTGAAATTGATACGCCATAAGGGTCTTTTAAGACGCTAGCGTTACCACCGCTGAAGCTTGTGGTGGCCTTTGCGTCGAAACGTGAGCAGAACACACCAAGAAAAGATGTGCAGAAGGTAGCTTTCGTGATCAACATCAGCAATGACGGGGAGAAGGCCAGTTTGACACTCCATATCGTCGATAGAAAATTGTTCCATACGAGCAGGGTGCAGGTCCGCATACTCGCGGGCGATACCCTAGCGGCGTCTCCATTGAGCTGGAACACATACGGGATACCGTGTTATTGGTAGTCGTTCTTCATTGTTGGAGGAGAATTTGGGGGTTGCTGTCCAGTAGCAGCATGACTGACACCTACTTGAGCCTTGCGATATGGAGCTCTTCACGGCAAACCACCCTGGCAGTCGCCTTCGGATGCTTGCGGTCCTGTCCGAATTACCAAGTATGATGTGCAACCTGTTTCGTGGGACATACCACTGGCTAGGAATATTCTGCATCACCTCGCGTGCCCTGCAAACGTGCTTTCGTGCACTGCACAATTACCGAGAACCGTTGGAGATCAACATTGCAGCCATACGTGTGGCAGTTGCAGCCCAAGTTTTCTATCGCTGTTTGCTCTAAGCCAATCTTGATGAGGCGACTTCTGCAGCTGAGCCACTTTCGTCCCTTCTACGCCATATGACCCTTGTCAAACATACCAATTACTTCCAGGACAGTGACCCTCTCACTTGCCAATATACTCTTCTGCCTTGATCCTGCTGCGCGGACAACACACGTCTAATCCGGGCATATTCTGGGTCCATTATCGTTCGCTCGCGCTCAACCATGGCGCAGAATCCGACAACGAAGTTATTCATTGGGTATGTAAGGGTGCGTTGCCGTGCAATTGCGGCTAGCTCATTGACGTCCTTGTAGGGGCCTGGCCTGGCATACCAGCGATCAGACGCTGAGGGAAGGGTTCCAGCAGTATGGCCAAATCGAAGAGGCGGTAATTCTCGACCTATTGCACTATCGTATGCAGCGACATCTGACTCAGTGCAGGTAGTCGTCAAAGATCGGGATACGAACCGTAGTCGCGGCTTTGGCTTTGTCCGTTTCTCAACACAAGAGGAAGCCGAGCAGGCACGCACCGCGTTGAACAACACTGCGTGCGTGATATGCGCCTAAACTTCGTTGCTGTACTGATCCTCAAGACAGGTTCGATGGACGCGAAATTCGAGTGGACTTTGCCACAGATAACAGAGGTAGTGCAAGCATGCGAGGCGGTGGACAAAGAGGTGGTTACACAGGATTCGGAGGCAGCCGGGGTGGCGGATATGGGTCGCGCGGAGGATTTGGAGGTGGTGGAGGATACAACTCCCAAAATCAGCAGCAGTATCCACAGGGCGGTGGCTTTGGTGGTCAACAGGCTGGTGATACAGACTCGGGACCATAAGGCGGGCAATCAGACCGAGCCCAGAGTTTGACAATGTGTCGCGTTTACCATTAGATGGCGTTTTTGCCATCAGCCCTACACGGATACCCTTTGCAGCGGTTGGCATATTTCAGCATAGCGCTATGGCGGCTTCGTCGCCCAAATAATAGCATCTTCCACAACATCAAGCGTCCTTCTCCACTTCTTCCTGCTCTTCCGTGCTGCTTATCCTTTGCATGGTTGGCAACGCCTTGGCGTCTTCAGCTGCAGAACGATGGGTCGGAACCATTTGTCGAATTCGTCTTGCTAGATCGGAAATATGCTCGTCATGGCTGTCTGAACTGAGGCTGATTAACGCATGTTCCAGGTTGAGAAGATATTCCCTATTCTCGCCACTGGGTCCTCTGCTCTCATTGATCTTGAAAGCAACAGCTTGGGGATCAAGAGCGCCCAGGAACTGAGGATTGTCAGGCATTCCAATATAGACTGTGCAGTCGATGTCCGCTCGACCCCGGTCTGCAGGGTGGAACGCTGTGTGCTGAATGCTATACCCATTAATCTCCCGGACGTCAAGGTATTCTTTGACTTCTTTGACCTTGTCTGGTACTATGTGGTAAGCTACGCCCCAGACATACTCGTCATCGCCGGAAGGATGCTACTCATGTCAGTACTGCATCATCTCGAAGCCATGCCAGTCTGTACCGGATCATGTAATGTTTGCCAGAAGGACTTCTCTATTAGAGTGACAACCCTGCCAGGTGCTGCTGGAGTACCTCGATGATCCTCACTGGCTAGCGTAAGCTTCCACGAAAAATGCTCTTAACAACATTTACCTAGCCTGCTATGTTTAGCATGTTGATCGTACTTGCCACTGTCGCGTGCCTGGTTCGTCAAACACAATCATACCTGCCAAAAACGACGAACATAACCTTTGATGAAACCCGGCACGCGCTGGTCTATTATGGTTCAACTTCAGAGCTCTCAGTAATGTGCAAACTGACCATAGTGCGGTGGAGGTTTCCATATCAGACTCCTACTCGATGGAAGTGCCTGTCAGTGACTGCACCCGACCATTTCACCATGTCGCACCTGCGTACCCGTAACCAAACAGCCAAAAATTGTGGTCTGAACTTGAGCCCATGTTTGACAGGACCTCAACCTACGGACCGTGGGATTGTAGTTTCAGTTGGTCTTTTGAAGCGTGCAAGGACGGCTGTAGACGTGTCGGAGGAAGAAAGGAGGAGCAGTTCTACAAGTGACTTCTAGCGTTCTGTCTCTTGTCGGTTAGAATATCGACAGGGGGTCGGATCGGCACGAGCAAATGCAGAAGTCACCACTGGAACTAACATAGACGCGCACAAAGACCGCGAATGTGTTCTTCCCCATTTATGCTATGGACCATGTCGCGAGGGGCGCCCTCTGGGCTTTCAGGTTGACGTAGGCCTCGAGCTATTAGGCTTTCAATCGTTCATATTCGTACGGTCCTTGAGGAAAGTCATGGGCTAGTAAGGTACGAGGTTGACTTGAAGGCTGCCGAAAGGTCCAGCAACTAAGTTAAGCGAATCAGGCCGAGCAAGGATAGTTGTGACGCAGAGCATGTCCGGCGCCGTAAATTGGGTGTCAGAATCTAAGGCAAACGACCCCAATTAGGTCTGCTGGACTTCTATGCGCTCGTCGATACAAACAGGTACATCTTGTTCTACTCGTTACCGTCAACACTCCTCACTGTACTCGCGCATTTTAGAGTTATAAGTCGATCAAATTGAGCTGTAGAGGGAGTGCGTTCTCCACCCAGTCACCTAGTCGCGAATGGCATACAACAAAACATTCAACCCCGACGCGCTACCAGCGTAAGGATGTTAATACTGAGCAGTCTGAGGTGTCAGAACTGACACAATCGATAGGCATGCGGAGCCGGAGCAAGCAGCACAGGCTCTGAGCCAGCTACAAATCAAGAATCATCAACAGCAGAAGCCTCTACCACGAATTGGACAGCATTCACATACACCTCCCGATCGAAGACCCTCACCAGCAGTTCATGCTGTCCAACAGTTGTACCGGCCGCACAGTGTACAGTCACAACACAACTACAATCCCGGGTACAGCCAGCATCCAGATCAAAGGCACCTACAATCACCACCTCCGCCTGCGGATTATGGTCATGGCGCTCGTCCACGGCCACCTCAAGGAGGCTATGGAGGGTTACCGTCGCAACAGCAACAGTATAACCAAGCACCACCTCAGAGGACGCTACCACCACCAGATGCGGACTCAGAAGACTTATACCCTCTTTTCAGAACAGCAAACGTCTCAGGGACGGGCTCCTTGACCATGACGGAACTCGGCTCGGCTCTTGTCAATGCGGACTTCACACCCTTCGATCCTTTGACCATCAGATCGTTGATGCGTATGTTCTCGACGTCTCCTCCTACACATCTGGGGGGACCAGTAATAGTGTTCGGGGAGTTTCAGAACCTGTGGAGGTTCCTCGCAGCCTGGCGGCAGCTGTTCGAACGCTTCGATGAGGATGGTAGTGGGAAGATCAGTCTTGCGGAATTCACAAATGCCTTGGTCGCGTTCGGCTATCGCCTTTCACAGCCCTTCATTGGACTGCTGTACTCGACCTTCAAGGATAGGGCAAACGACAGGAGGGGCAGCAGAGCCGATCGGGACGGCATGAGCTTCGACCTGTTCGTGCAGGCGTGCATACGGCTCAAGAGGATGACGGATGTGTTCAAGACGTACGACGATGATCGGGATGGATATGTGACTCTGTCTTTTGAAGAGTTCTTGTCCGAAATCCTGAAGCTTCAGCAAGAATGACTGACTGATCTGTACGCATCTAATTGCCCCAAGGGTTCTTCAGACTCCATAAGGAGGCCCTCATCGTCTCCTCCTAGATGTTTTGCCAGCGAACGATAATGGTCTGGCCCTCTTGCTACAGAGAAGTCGTGTGAAACTCAAGGATAGTCAATCACTGCACGGCGCATGTCGCGATCGGTCTTGTTCGGCCGTGTATCCGCACGTGGGGAGTCGAGATGCGCCGATTGCTTCTCGCTCAGGCAGGAACGATCGAAGCCGTGTCGCAGAGGGCACTCGGGCCCGGATATGCTGGACTTTGTACTGTTGATGAATCTCGCGTAGTCGCGACGTGCGCAGGAATATTGAGACTCTCATAAATATGTTATTCAAGTGATTCGAGTAACAATGTTCTCGTTGCCGCTTCAGCTTGTTCACGGAGCCCGCAAAACAGAATTTAGCCTTTGACGTGGTCTAGCCCAAGCAGGGGTTAAGCCTGAGATGCCACGCGCTGGTACACGCGAAGTAACCTGTGGTTCCCACTAGCGATACGAGATGGCCTGGTAAGCCTATCACACCTCGCGCCGAGTAAAGGCACGACGATGGTGCATGCAAACAGAGCTTATTGCTCCGCACTCTGGAGGGAATCATGCACGCTGGAGTTTAGCCCGGGACCGCCTAGCAGAAGGCCTCAACCGAAGCGAGAGTTGCGTAGCCGACGGACGGTGAAATCTGCCTATGGCTTCGCCTCGAGAGGCCATTTGCCAAACGCTTTCACCATAACCACACCCTGCAAAGTATTATTGACGCTCGCACTTTCAACAATACTTGTAATCGACTCAAACTTATCGTCCAAGCGACTAGAACGTCGACAGTTCTCTGGGAAATCACTCAAGCCACAGATATCAGGGCCAACATCACTGCACCACCTACAGCGCCCCGCCGCAGGTACAAGCTCTGGATCCTTGTTCGCCAGTTGTCCCAAGCTTTCTTAGATTATCGTGTGCGACTACTGTGTGAGAGACAACGAACAGCAGATTCGCCCACGGGCCTGGACACACAAGGGGAGGAGCAAGACAAAGGTCGATATCCGACCGAGTCGGAAAGCTGCAGATGAGGCGCACACACCATGTCTTCCTTCTTCGGAAAGCTTAAGAGCAATACGGTACGTGCGACGAACGCGCAGCGATAGTACTTCCGTACTTGCTACAAATTCTTTTTCGCTCCCGTAGCTATGGTTAACGTGTCTGCCAACAGGACAGTCGAAATGCGAGCGCAACGACGCCGGCGAAGAACAAGCCGGACCCCAATGCTCCCCTACCAACGCCGTTGGAGCGCATGCTAGAAAGTGCCGGTCCCCTACGACAAGATGGCAGCGACAAATTCTGGGGCATGGAAAATGTGAGTTGTTCCTGCCTCTTCCTTGCGAGTTTCCAGAGCTGACTATCGACCTGTAGTTTGGGAATACTTGGTATGCTGCCACGAACAGTCGCCGTCAGAGTATGCTTGCTGACGTGCACCAGCTATTGCAATTCAATTCTTCAGTCTTTGTATTACTCAGTGCCGTTTAGAGAAAACATAATATCGTATCCCCAGCGCTCAACATCAGACAGCATATCGAAAGCAGCTGCCGCAGCACCTCCTCGACCAAAATACCCACCGCCCAGCCAGAAACCCCCACCACCAAAGCCTGGCGTCGCCAATGCACAGACACAACAGCAGAAGACAGAAGACAAGGAGTCGCCGGAGTACAAGAAGAAGCAAGCCTTGCTGGCCGGTCCGATCCTGAACATGAGCTACCAGAATGCCACCGCCTATGATATGCCCGATTCACTGTACAGCTCAGTGAAAGACATCTTCGAGGCAGTGGTAACTAATGAGAAACGGCACGGCATTGTCAGTCCAAGCAAGCTTGTTGAGGTGCTTAGGAGAGACAACGAGATGTTCAGAGGTCAAGTGCATCAGGACGCCCACGAGTTCTTCAATTTACTCCTGAATACTCTTTTGGATAACATCGACGACAACGAGAAGAGGAGGCTCAAGGCCGAGGCCGACGAGAAGGAGAACGACACCGGGAACTCGCCGGAACAGATGGCTGAAACCAGCACCGTCTCCTTTCCATCTCTGCTTCCCATCGCGCCGCCAGGTCCGACAAAGTGGCTGAGGCATATGTTCGAGGGCACCCTAACCTCTGAGACGCGGTGTCTCACCTGTGAGACTACCTCTCAGAGAGACGAGCCCTTCCTTGACCTTTCAGTCGACCTTGATCAGCACACCTCGGTGACCTCGTGCTTAAGGAGGTTTTCAGAAGAGGAGATGTTGTGCGAACGTAACAAATTCCATTGTGACAATTGTGGCGGGCTGCAGGAAGCGGAAAAGAGAATGAAGATCAAGAGGTTACCGAAAGTGCTAACCTTACATTTAAAACGGTTCAAGTACACAGAAGACTACGGTCGACTGCAAAAGCTATTCCACAAGGTGGTCTATCCCTACCATCTGCGACTTTTTAATACAACAGACGACGCTGAGGACCCAGATCGGATATACGAACTTTACGCTGTGGTGGTACATATCGGTGGGGGACCTTTCCATGGCCACTACGTCGCCGTGATCAAAACACAAGATCGTGGCTGGCTGCTCTTCGATGACGAGATGGTAGAGCCCGTCGACAAAAGTTACGTTAAGAACTTCTTTGGAGACAAACCGGGCCTCGCAACAGCGTACGTCCTGTTCTACCAGGAAACTACGATCGAGGCGGTTCGCGCAGAGCAGAGGCGGGAAGGCAAGAAGCGAAGAGCATCACAAGTCGCCTTGACTGAGACAAAAGCCAAAGAGTCCGTTGACCTGCATCGAATCCGTAGTGCAACTCCAGCATCACCCATCGAGGACGGCGATATGGCGAATCTCGATTACGCTGTGGCGTCTCCTCCAATGACTAATGGTCATATCGACCCTAAGACACCTCCTCTCGCACCCCAGTCGCCGCCAATCATTCAATTGCCACGGAGCAAGAAGGAGAAGGCCAAGACAGAGAGGGAACAAAAAGCGCTTGAAAAAGAGCAGAAAGCCGCTGCAAAATTAGCGGAGAAGGAAGCCAAGAAGCAAAAAGAGAAAGAAGAAAAGGAGAAGCGAGCAGCTCTCCACGACAGACTTGGCGAGGCAGCGCGACAGAATGCCGAGCAAATGCGCTGGGCAATGGAGGAGAGCAAGAAATCGGCCAAAGAAGATGCTGGCCGAAGAGGAGAGGAGACTCCTCTCTCGACGGATGATGCACCGACAAATGGTAGTAGTCCTGCCCGGATGAACCTCTTTCGGCGGTCGAAGAGTCTCAGGTTTGGTCCGATGGGTAAAAGGGACGAGGACGGCAAGAAGCCTGTGCTTGATCAAGAGAACCAGAAGGTGGCCTCTCCTGATGGCCGGAACGCTACTGAACAAGCGATCGATGTGTCGCAAGAAAGCAGCAAGGACGGCAAAGAGAAGGAGAAGAAGACGAACAGATTTAGTCTGCGGAAGAAGTCATTCGGGTTGCTGTCTTCATGAGAGGTGGACGACGCTGCAACCACGGTGACTTACCCACAGCGGTCTCTTCGATCCAAGGTGAGCCGGATCATCAGGATGTGAGGACAACCTAGTCGTAAACACTGAGCCACGTGCAATTGGCTATAGCTCCGCAGCGGGCGCTTCTGGTTTGCACGTCGTGGTCAACGAAAAAGTCTCTGTGAAGACTCGTGTACAGCTGTCCAGAGTGAACATACGTCGATAGATAGTTCTACTACGAAGATACGGCTCCGGTCGTGACTATGATCACGAGCCGGTGCCTCTAATGAGATGATGTGATCAGCACTGGCTATCTTCCATACGCCCTTGAAACCAGACATGCTCGGCAACAACATCGAGACCTGCGCTTCCGTACCTGATATATTTCATGTGCGAAGTCCGTTTGTCTCAGCTTTGTGCTAATATTGTAGTACACTCGTTCCACCAGACAGTCTAATGTCCAAGCTCTTCCTTTTGCTTGTCCTGCAGCCTTCGAAAGCAGCGAAGACTCGACCTGTCACGCAGCTGTCTCGACACAACCCTTTACACTCTCACACTGGCCTATGCACCGAAACTGTCTGGTACTTGGACACAACTTGGCCAGCTAGGAGCACATAACATGAGAGGCTTCGCGCGAACGATCTACCTCAGTCGTAGTACTGTCCCTTCTCGCTCTAACTCCCGTTTCTTCTGTTCAGTGACATGGTTCTGGCGATACGATGAGACGTGTTCCATTTGATGCATCGTGCTTGTTTATGTCTTTGAAGCGCCCCTCACACAACCAGTGATATCGCCTGCACAGTCGACCATGGCGCTCCATTCTGCACCTCGACCAGTCCTTCGGTGACCATTCTAATCCCGCGATACATCATACCCTCACCCATGCAGCGGCCGTCCACGTAATTTGCGTCTTCGCATACTTGCGTCAACCTCGTATATACCCACTCCTCTCAACCCAGCAAAATCTCATAAGAGATGATAAACACATTCACGACTATCAACGGCGCCCGTGTGACCATGCGTATCGAGCTGATGAGGTTTATGAGGCGCCCTTTCGTGCTGTCGTAGTCTTGACGGGAGCCGCCGAAGCCCGGGTCGGAGTTCATTGCGCTGCGGCCCATGCCTATGCGGGCGAGGAAGCGGTCTTCGGATAGGATGGCGATGGCGTTGAGGAGGAGGACGGAGATGTAGATTAGTTTGCCGAAGCCGAAGAGGAAGAGCATGATGGTGGTGGTGAGTGTGGGTGTAGGGTGGATTGGCGGGGTGGGAGGTTGGTTGAAAGTCTGTTTTTATCTCTTGTGGTCTTTGGGTCTGACGGGCTTGACCTGGTCTGGCGACTGACGGGAGGAGGGTGCCTCGTACTGGTATTGTGCTATTGGCTTGTTGGGAAGGATCCGAGTGCGGTGTGCAGGTGGCCGATGCACACTTGCGAGGGGAGGTTTCTGCTTCAAGAGGCCAACTTGCAGACACAGTGTCTCGCAGTACTGTAGTCAAACCAAACTTAGGTCCGTGACGGACTTGGGGTCGGTCTCTATAATGTGGGTTGAAGCCAGATTGATCTGACCGTTCGCCGCAGGACGTGTGCTTTGATTGGTCAGGCCGAGACCGACATGCTCAGGCACATCTGTGCTCGGTGGTTTATGCTCTAGGTGTCCAGCTCTGGTCCTCTCCTTCCGCTTCCTCTTCATCAAAATGTTGTGAGTTGCGCTGGCCGCTATCGTTACTGACCATGGCCCCAGCTCTCTGGCAGCTCGCATTCATTATCTTCCCAGCCATTGCCATACTGCATCTTCATGTCTCACCATACACGAAAGTCGAGGAGTCCTTCAGTATACAAGCCATTCATGATATCCTCGAATATGGTGTGCCAGTCAGCGACGCTGCGAATAAGTTCAAGGCGTACTTCGACCACATGACGTTTCCAGGTGCTGTTCCTAGAACCTTTATCGGCTCCCTTGTGGTGTCGGGACTTGCTAAGCCGGAGATATGGTTTGGCAATCTAGCTGGCAAAGCAGCACAGACTCATGCCAGAGCTGTTTTGGGGGGCATGAATGCGACTGCTATGGCTATCTTCGCTCGGTCTGTTGAACGCGCTTACGGACCTATTGCAGCTACCTGGTATGTAGTGCTTCAAGCTAGTCAGTTCCATGTATGGTACTATGCTTCAAGGACTCTACCTAACATGTTTGCTTTCTTTTTGAGTACGATCACGTCCAAGTTCCCATACTTCCGTCATTGACGCGCTTCAGGCACGATATCGCTAGCATACCTTTTGCCCAACCCTACTTCATCCTTGGGACCTGTTAGGAGGGCACGCATTGGTCTGTACTTGATGACCATCGCCGCTGTCATCTTCAGATCTGAGCTAGCCCTTCTGTTGGGGGCGCGTTGCTTATGGCTGCTACTGAAACCACAGACCTTCGACGCCAAAGTTTCCCTCATCAGAACTACCTTCATCCCATCTATCGTTCCTGGCGCAATTCTCGCCCTTGTGCTCACTGTCACAATCGATTCGTACTTCTGGCGCTCGTCCGACCCGCTTTGGCCGGAGCTAGCAGCATTCATGTCGAACGTGTTTCCGAAGGAGGGAAGTCAAGGTGCTTCACAATGGGGCACGCAGCCATTCTACTGGTATCTGATCGTGTCCCTACCGCGTTTGCTGATGAACCAGATTTTCATGGTCGACCTCCTTTTCATCTCTCCTTCAACATGGCAAGACCTTCGCATCCTCGATAACCTCATTCCGAGCTACGCTTACCTTCTGATCTACTCCATCTTACCACATAAGGAAACTCGGTTCATGTTCCCAATCGTGCCTTCCTTAACACTTGTGGCGGCCCTTACCTGCACACGACTCACTATAAACGCGCATAAGAACGCCATTACCAAGTTACTACTCTCCGCCGCCGTAATCAGCACTCTGGTTACAGCATTTATAAGTCATGCTATCCTCCTTCCACTATCAGCGCAGAATTATCCTGGAGGTCAGGCGCTCGAAGCCCTTCACCAATACTACCACGAGAACCGTGAAGGCTTTATCTCTATATGGGAGCCTAGGACAGGCCAACCAGAGATTCATGTTCACCTTACAAACTTCGCCCTTCAGTCCGGCGTGACCCGCTTCCTTGAACAGCCGGTCCAATCCGAACTTGTCCCTGGGGAGCCAATTTCTCCTGTCGTAGGCTCGACACCAGAACCACACGTTCAAAAGCGTGACCCGCTTATCCTTCCTGGTGATGCCGACCATCCTGCTCTGACAGTGCGTCCTAAAGCACCCTCTCCATCCTCTTCATCGCTGCTAGACAAACGGCTCTTTCGCCACCCTCTGTGGGTGTACGACAAGTCCGGTAATGATACTGCATTCCTCACACCCGAGTTCTGGTCTCAGTTCGATTTTCTAGTTGTCGAGGATCCGAGTCTCGCCATTGGGGCTTGGGAGATCGTACATGAGATTAAGGGTCTAGGACAGCCGGGGATCTTGAAGCCAGAAATGACTCGGACCTTAAGATATTGGAAGAGCATGAATGATTCGAACATACCTGATAGTTTCTGGCAACGTTGGACGACTGGAGATCAAGCAGATATCGAGGCAGGTGGCACAACGGCTCTGCTGCATGCTATGTACCCGCCCCTCATTGCTGTGCCGCTAGTTAATCTGCACAACATCGCACACGACATCATAGTATGTGGCTATGCTCTGCCTCATAACATTCTTAGCTACTGGTTTGAGGTACCGCTTGAAACGAAGCTGTATATTCTGCAGCAGACGACGTCGGGTATGGAACCAAACAAAGGCCAAGTCAGGTCTTCGGACAGAGTAAGGCCGATCAAGAAAGTGACCTCTAGTGTCGCTACCGATGCAACAGGTGAACACAGTGAAGAGGTGCCTGCTTTGCCAGACAAGGCTACAACAGATCAGACACCACTCGACTTCAATAGGTTGGGGCCCTTAGTGGTGAACAAAGATGGAACACTCTCAAGGCTCGACAATTGGGCACAGATGAATGCGCAGGAGCGGAAGAAGACTGTTGAATATCTCAGGAAAAGGAACATGATCAGGATGGAGGGTGCGGAAGCAGTCGCGCAGTGAGAAATTGCCATAGAACTGCACGGCTGGTGTATCCAGTCCACGGAACCCTTCCTCGGGAAAAGATCGGAATGCTATTGGCCCTGCGACTGGATCTTTCGAGATGGAAAGTGGTGGGAACTATCGTGGCACCAAGGTTGATGTCGCGGGTTACTCATTTGGCCTCCATTCTGTTCTGGCGCAGACTCCGAAGCATATCGAGTGTGTGTGAGCTCTAGTTGACCCGCATGGCCTGACGGACTTCGCGACTATCGAAGGGGTCGAGGAGGGGTCATCTGTCACTGCAACCTTCTCGGCGGCAATTAGTATTCAAGAGGCGACACCCTGGAGAAACGGTGATACTGGCCACAGTAGTTGCTACTGACTACCTGAAAAGTTCTTCCAGGTAACTCCATGTACCGAGAGACGTTGGAGCCTCACGCAGGGCCAATCATCTCCATAATGGCTAACGGCGAGCGAGGCAGAGAGGTTTGAGATGATCTACTTTGATTTTTAGTGAGAACAGCAAGCACATGATAGCCTTGCGTGCTGCATCATGGTTCTGTTCGTATAGTAGAAAACGGGAACATTGCTTGCAATACTACTCAGAGCCCCTGTGCCTTCACAAGGTCCACCTGATGCAGTTCGCATCGCTCGTGAACCGTAGATGCCTTATCTGGCAGGCAAAGGTCCTGTCCGCGGCATGCGTATGACGGAAGCTCAGATTGAGTAACGCCGGCGCAATCCCACCTGCCTCTTAGCTTAAGCAGTCGAAGACAACACTTCTACCTCCTCACACTTTCCTCATGATTCCCCACTGCCGATCGATCGCCTCAGCCTATTGACAACTGCTCGGACATCTGCCTGACTGCAACTACGAGGAGTGCTCGCTTGATCGAACGTATTTCGAGAGCCAGCGGAAGGCAGCAGTCAAGGCCGGTCGCGCACAAGGTTGAGCAGGATGGAGCAGGAGACGGGCTTTGACAGTGTGCAGTGGGACAGAGATCACACACCGACTTCTCCCGGAGGCCCTAGCTTCGAGGAAAGCTCCTTACCACACCGCAGCGTAAGCGGCAGGCGGACAAGCACAGCGAGCAGCAGCGAGCCACCACAGGCTGGCGAGAATGCAGACGCGATAGATCTAGCAGGTATCGGCCCAGATGGCACACTCGACTGCAATGTGGACTCGCCAATGAAGGAGAACGACGGCACGAAAGATGCTTACGTCTCATACAAAGTCACTACCCACGTATGCGCCCACGACGATCCATGCCCTGCTCCTGACTAACAAGCTGCAGTCAGACTTCTCGTCCTTCATGAAATCCGACTTTTCCGTGCGGCGACGCTTCACAGATTTCGTCTTCCTCCGCAATGCTCTCTACAAGGAATACCAGGCAGCTGCAGTGCCGCCGATACCGGAAAAGAACAACATGGCATACGTACGAGGTGACAGATTCAGTAACGAGTTCACCCACAGAAGAGCATGGTCATTGCACAGATTCATCAAGAGGATAACGCAGCACCCCATCTTGCGCAGATCTACCATCTTCCTCCTCTTCCTCGAGACACAAGACTGGAACCAGCAGATGAAGAATCGGCCAGCAAGAAGCAATACAGCCAGCGAAAGTAGTCCCGCGACAATGCCGCCGCAAGGTTTCTTTGATAACGTCGCAGACACCATGCTCAACGCCTTCTCCAAAGTGCACAAACCCGACCGCAGATTCATAGAAGTGATGGAGAGGTTGAACAAGTTGGACGAAGACCTCAATCATGTGGAAAAGATAGTCGCAAGGGTAGTGAGAAGGGAGGGCGATCTGGAACAGGACTATGCCGAACTAGCAACAAACATGCGCAAGCTTACACCTCTGGAGCCGGCGATAGAGCCTCAAGTTCTGACATTCGCTGGCTGCGTCGAAGAGTCATCGCGTGGCTGGAAGAATCTGAAAGATCACACGGACCAGAACTACCTGGGCAGCTTGCGAGATATGGACGCTTACATCGGCTCCGTCAAGGCCCTTCTGCGTACACGAGAACAGAAACAACTCGACTTCGAGGGGCTCACAGACTACCTACAGAAAGCGTCTCAAGAACGCGACACCCTATCGACACATGCACAATACGGCACATCTAGCTCGCTCAATCCGGCCACATTCATTCGAAACAAGGTAGAAGATATGCGGGGTGTTGACCATGAACAGGCCCGACGCGACCGGGCACGGAAGCTAGAGATCAGGATTGAGGAGCTCAACCGGGAGGTTGACATCGCCAAGAATCTGAGCGAGATGTTCGATCAGCAGGTAATGAAGGAGGTGGATGATTTCGAGAGGATTAAGGGGCTGGAATTCCGAGACAGTCTGGGCGCACTTGCAGCACAGAACATTGACTTCTATCAGGGTGTCATCGATACATGGGAGAGGTTTTTAGGGGATGTCGATCACGACAACAAGACGTTGAAGGGGAAAGGCGGCGTGTCGTGAGCGCTGGCCATAGGCAATAGTAGAGTGCGTTCGAACCTCATTGGTCGTAACGCCACCAAGGTCAGCATCAGCATGGGCCGAAGTTGCCTGGGTCTGGAAGAGGCGTTCTTGTCTCGGATGCATTGACCTGCAACGAGGAAAGCTGCATGTGCTGCGTGTAGCCCGGTTGCAGTCGCGGCTCAGAATATATAGAATGTTGAACGCTCCTCTTTGGCAGTTGCCAAAGCTATCAAGCAAACATGCCTTCAGCAAGTCATACGCGGTGCGATTATTGCAGGACTCAATATCAGGGCAACACATTGCACAGTCTCGAGAAAGAGTTTCGCATGAATCGCCGTTGTGTACGTTGTGATCGAGATCTGACCAGTTCGCGAGACGCGTCAGAAGATGCCAAGACTGTTTACCCGACTTCGGTCAAGATGGAGCCGAAGCCCGACGTTCATGCCCCAGTTTCAGCAGCTGATACGAGCAACGCCAGTAAGGCCATTGTTCAGTTTGTGAACGCAGCTAAAGTTGATGCGTATGTTGCACTGAAGGTCCTGTTCGAGTGGGTTGATGACGACCACGGCCGACGCGTACGACGAGAGAAGATAGTGGAGCAGATCCCTCGACTGCCTGACGAAGATCGGGCCTTGTTCCTCGAGAGCGTGTATTACTGGTGGTTTGGTGCGAGGGTTGATAAGGGGGATTTACGGGAGTTCACTGAGGCGTTCAAGGAGATCAGGGACGTATACTGGAGGGGGAATCTGGGAAGCGGGGAGCCTGAGGATAAAGAGCAGGGTGAGAGGGAGCGATACCGTTTCGGAACAGCATTTCAGAAGCCTGGCCAGGACCTCCCTTCCATACAGACCAGTGTAAAGCGGAAGAGTGTGGCAGAAAGCTTGAGGTGGGTAGCAGAACAACAGCGTCGGATACAGTTGAGGCAGGGGAGAGACTTTAACCGGCTACTTGCGGACTCGTTCGAACAATACACCAGCGGTCGTAACCCAGTCCGTGCCACGCAAGTACAGAAGGCCAGCACGCAGCAAATATTAGAAGTTCCGAACAGCAAACAGGGCGTGCCGCCGGTTGGCATTGCGATCAAACCACGAAGACCCAAGCAGCTGAACCAAGGGGTTGAGGCTGCTACAGTCCCACCCAGTGGAAGGCCACCTGTTCCAGGCCCGGTACTCGCACCAACCCGACAAGGACTTCGGGAGAAAGAACCAGCTGCTAGCCTGTTCGAGCTCCGAACACCTTCGCCACACGAACGATTCGCTCGACGAAACGCCATCTACGGCGCCTACCTGAACGAGCCTACCAAGCACAAAGGAGACTTCATACAGCCACAAGAAGCCCCGCAACACGTGAGGAAGACACCCTGCAGCATGGCAGGCATCAAGAAGTATGCTGGTCTTCCAGACCTCGACTTGGGGACAGAGATCTACGAAACAGCTGTACCTGAGCTCACAGAAGCAAGCACATTGCCTACCGACTCCGCTGAGGAATCGGACAGTGATAACCCCAATTTCGACAAGCACGGCCTCGATCGTGACGCTGCGAGAGCCCGTTTTGAGCCTGCCATAGTCGATGCGAGGAACGTGAATTTCTCAGACACTATAGATGGCGGCAGGAGAGATTACCGAGCGAGGACAAGACGGCGACGCAGGAGGATGGAAGTCAGCAACGGCCAACAGGACGAGTACTACGACGATGACTATGAGCCCGAGACCCCACCACAACGCCTAGCACGACTGATGCGCGAGACCGCAGAACTTCAAGCCGAGATCGAGCGCATTGAGAAGACAGAGAAGGAGGATACTGTTGATGATCAAGCACAGGCCAACGGTGAGAACCAAGAAGGCTTGTCGAAAGGTGTCGAAGACCTTGGCACCGTGTTAGAAGGCATAGCTTATGCAGCCAGAAAGAAGAAGGGTCCTACCCTGGAACAAGAGTTCATACGTGGTCTCGACGATGACCCCCTTGGAGCAAAGGAGAATGCTGTACCCTTACAGCAAGAAGACCTCCCAGAATCCTCGATCTCAGCAATTGCAGCCTTCAGCGACCGCCTCACAGCGCTCGAGACAGCACTTGGCGTCTCCTCCTTGTCACCATCTACAGCTGCCACACCTTCGATCCTGCCAACGCTCGACACACTTACCACCCAAATCGAGACACTTTACTCAACCCTCTCACCGAGTGTTGATCCGTCTTCGTCCGTCGACCCTCGCTCACTGGCCACAACAACCACAAGTACAGTGCATCTTGACCCCCTAGCCTCCAAGATCCGCCACTTGATCACCGAGTCCAAACGTCTCGAAGACTCCCGGCGAGCCGCGACAAAGTCTTTCGAGGAACTCCTCGAGACACGCGACCGACACGCCCACCTGATACACTCTCACGCTGCTGTCCACGCAGGCACAGACGCACGACTGATCCGGAATCTAAGTAGCCAAGAGGTAAATGGACGACCTGCATCCGGCTTAGGCCAGACCGAGCAAAACCCAACGAGCAAAGAAGACATGCAGCAGCAGTTTACCTCCCTCTTCCTCGACGACCAAGCCTCGCGGATTACAGCGCTGTACAACCTTCTACCAACCTTACAGTCCCTACAGCCACTCCTGCCTGTGGTGCTCGAGCGGCTGAGGGCACTAAGCGTGATACACGCTGGCGCGGCAGAAGTCAAGACCGAATTGGATGACTTCGAGAGTAGACTCAGCGCCCAGGAAAAGGATATCAAGAAGTGGCGTGAGGCGGTCGAGAGTGCGGAGAACGCCATGGCCGAAGGCAGGGAAGTTATGAAAGAGAATGTTGCAACTGTTGGGGACGCAGTGCGCGGTCTCGAGAGGAGGATGAGAGAGGTTCAGGACGGGAAGTAGCGCGGTCCCGGTCGTGTAGTGCTTTTTGACGCTCTCTGACTGCACAGAATCCACAGCGTGGTGTTGTTCACAGGTGCTCTCGAGTGAAGACTACTGCACATGCATCTAGTGGGATGTCGAGGAGGTCCTTCTGAAAAAGATAATTGAGTGAAGATAACTGCAAAGGTCTTGGCACCCAGTGACGTGCAAGGTAGGACTATATCTTCACGCAAGTCCCTCTATTTTGTCAATCTCTTCTTTCTCATGCAAATATTTCTCTGTCCGTCTCTATCACATTCTTGAGTTCAGCGTCCGACTATTGAGTTCCGCGCAAAACCACCACCAGTCCCTTCACGCTCTCCTCATGGCGTCTCCTAAGATCGCTATCAGAGAACCGAAGCTCATCTCCGAGCCTGATGTCCAACAAGTGAGTACTGCGCAGGAGAAACGAGATCGAGTAACACAGCTAATGGGAACCTTCGACAGGACGATATCCAAACCGAGTACTGGGGTGACAGAGCCACCACAGTGTACCTCAATGCCTGTGCCCAGAACATGAATGGCTCAAAGTGTAGTGGTCATGCAACATGCGTGGCAGCCGGGTATCACACTATCTGTCCAGACTACAGACGGGGTCTGCCTTGCCCAAGTGGTCAAGAATGGGGTTGGGCTCATGTTGGTTATGTTCATCGAAACATCAACTGCTATGCAGTGGGAGATGAGGACTGTACTCACAGAATCATGGTTCCAAGTAAAGACTACCAAGAGGTCACTGCGCCTTGCAAGCAGCAAGCAAAGCTCTACCACATCAGAGCATCATGCCGGTCTATCATCAAGGGAGAGGAATGTACGGCCGGCGAGTCATGCACGCGGGGTCACGACTTTCCTGCGCAGCGAAGAGAGGTTGAGGAGAGAAGAAAAGAGCAGGGACTTATCAACCGACAGCAGGCTCGACTGGAGGGTCAGCAAGAGAGTATCAAGATCGCTGCTAAGAAGGCCGCTGCCGAGAAGGTCGCCGCCGAGAAGGTCGCTGCTAAGAAGGTGGTTGCTGAGGAGGTCGCCGCCAATTGAGGTCGTCGCACAATGAGGCCGCGGCTGAGAAGGTGGCTGCTGAGAAGAAGGGGTAGCGCGCTGGGTTTGACAGGACTTTCGAAGTCATCTCCACAGCACAGTCTATCTGGCTGCACAGGGTCCACTACCTGGTCGTCAAGCTGTTCACAGGCTTACAAGTGACTGTCACTGCTCATGTACACAATCACATGCTAACGAGCCCTTTTTCCCTTTGAAACGAGAATCAAGTGAAGGTTACTACAACAGTTTCGGCACTAAGTGACACGCTTTGCCTACTACGCGATCGTTAAGCTGTCCACATGTGCTCACAAGTGAATGTCACTGTTCATCTCTTGCACCCAATCACATGTCGACGAGCTTCTCTTTTCTGAAACGAGAATCAAGTGAATGTTACTACAATGGTACAATGGTCTTGGCACTAAGTGACAAGCAGGTGCCTGCCTAGCACGTGGTCGTCAAGCTGTTCACAGATGCCAGTCTATATATCTCAGACTTTCCTCGACCTTGGTCAACCTCTTCTTTCCCTTGCAAATATTTCTATCCAGCTCTTCCACATCGAGAGTACAGGGTACAACTACTTGTTATATACATACTATATATATATATCAATTCCTCCACACTCACTCTGCCGGTCACCAAGGCCACAACCTGTTTGGAGCTTCACACGGCGAATCTGGTTGGCGCGATGTACAGCTCAATCGCAACGACGACGAAAACATCTTTGACTTCGACCACATTCAAGATGTTCTACGACCCGCAAAGGTAAGCTACTCCTACACCAGACGGCCATCAACTAACAAGATCAGAACTTCACAATCATCTCCCTGTACATCGCCCACAAGCCAGAGTCTCGAGGTGAGGAATTTGAGCTCGGCTTTGCCACCCTTTCTCTCGGTGAAGTTTCAGACCTGCCAAACGGGCCTCGCGCCAACAAATGGACATCGCAAATCAGAGCATCATCAGTCGTTGCTGGGGACTGGCAGGCCCAGAACTGCCCACTTTACTTCGGCCAGCCAGGCGCTACCGTCAGCAGAAACAGCAGCCCACTGGACCTCAGTTATGAGATGAACAAGATGTTTCGAGATCAAACATTGCTCCGAGCTCCGATTCCGAACACCAACCTCGAGCTTCGATGCGAGGCTGGCAAGAAATACAGCTACTTCCATCCGGGCTACAAGGTGGAGACTGAGGTGCAGAGAAGAGCTCGGGTTGGAGAAAAGATTGAACGCGTCGCAACATCCCGACCACACATCTCAGCCATCATCCACATTACCCTCGACGCTGAGCTCCGGTAATAACGATGTTAGCGAGACAGGATCGATGCACACGGCTATCTTTGACAATACCGATACCACCCTCGATCAACCAGGCCAAGTTATCGGTCACGACCTGCTGGAGGTGCGAAAAGCGGTGGAGGAGAGGAGCAAGCAGGAGGGATTTGCCAACCGAGAGAAGGCCTTGCGGGAACGTGCTGGCAAATGGGAGAAGGCAATGAGCGCTACTGAGAAGGAGGAGTAGCACGCTGACCTAAACTCATTATCCGTGTGATAATTGGCCAAGTAAATAAATACGTCGAACATCGACTGTGAGAATAATACCGCGGATCAGGCTGGTCTTTCAGGAGCACCCCAACACATTGAATCACATATTAACATCAGTCTGAACGTATGCTATCAAGTTGCGCCAATCAGTCATCAATCGAGTCAATAATATGCTTTGACTTGCAGCATTGTGATACTTCAGGGGCGCACCAGTAGTCCAGGCGTAGCGACACATGTGCAACGCTACTCTACTGTATGTAGCGTCTCTAATACGGCATTTAAAGGAACGCTCGATCTCGCAACAAAAGTAGGTAGGGCCAGAGGGAAGGAAGGTACAGCACCCACTGCTCGTGCACGAGGGAGGCACGATCTAGTCCTTAGTGAAGAAGGTACGACCAGAGCAGTGTAAGGAGCCACAGACGTTACTGGATTCACGGGCAGAACGAGCAAGGCATGAGGCCTCGAAATCTGGCAGCAAAAGCCTGTTTCAGAGCAGACACGGGGCTATTCACCTGTAGCCATAAAACAGGCAATGTGAAGCCAGCCAGCTAGCCGTGGTCTGAGAGGGAGAACAGCTGACTCAGGTTCTTGTGTGTTACCACGGGTTTGTTCTTGGCTGAGTCTTCTCTATGAGTAAGGACACACGAAACATCGAAGATATGTCTATGCCATACCTGGAAACAATGCTCAGGGGCACCGCTAGGCCAGTTTTCTCAATGTCCAGACTGCCAGTCGTGCTTTGAAACGCTCTTTCTGGCTGCAGAGGGTCCACCTCACGGTACTATTGGCGATGGCAGGCTTGAGATCGTCTACTCAGACGTGAAATTGACTCTTAGCCTTCACCTCGATCGCGCCTTTCAATGCTGCAAAATCGTTAGCATATTTTGGCGTCAAGACGCGGCCGCAGGGCACTCACCATCACACGTCTTCTTCGCATCTCCAAACAACATCTTCGTTCCAGGCATGTAGAACATGGGATTCGGTACATCGGCTGCCACAACGTTAGCATGGCGTCCCCCACAAGGCAAATTCATGACTTACCATATCCGCTACTCATTCCTCTCTTCATGACAATAGTCTGCTTACTCTTCCAAGCATGCAGAACGGGCATGCCCGCGATCGGGCTTCCAGGCTCCAACGCAATGGGATTCACAGTATCGTTCGCTCCAATTACAAGCGTAAGGTCCGTCTCCGGGAAGTCATCGTTGATCTCATCCATTTCCAGCACGATGTCATACGGTACAGACGCTTCTGCAAGGAGCACGTTGCACTGTCCTGGCATGCGCCCAGCAACAGGATGGATAGCGAAGCGAACATTGACACCACGTGCTCGAAGGGAAGCTGTGATCTCAGATATGGCATATTGTGCTTTTGCGACCGCCATGCCGTATCCCACAACTATTATCACATTCTCGGCGTTCGTGAGTGATTCGGCTGTGTCTTCGATCGTGATTTCTGAAACCGACTTTCCTTCCGAAATGGCTGCATTGCTTGCTGATGTCCCTGCTGGAATGCCACCGAACAGGACGTTAGTAAGAGAGCGATTCATAGCGACGCACATGATGTATGAAAGAATACTGCCGGAGACCCCAATCAGAGATCCAACAGTTGTTAGCAAGGGATTGTTTAACATGAGACCCTCTGCGAGGAGCGCAAATCCCGAGTAGGAATTTAAGACTGTTATAACAATAGGCATGTCTGCTCCACCGATTGAAGCTGTGGTTGTGTAGCCCTTAATGAAGGAAAAGGCAGCCGAGCCAATTAGACAGGTTGCTCCAATGGCTGGCGATGTAGGAGCCAGTGTCAAGAAGGCACCCATCGTCGCTGCGTTAGCAGTCAGGAGGCCCACATTAATCGCGTGGCGGGGCCCAGGGAGCTGCAGAGGACGCGAGGACATCTTGCCGGCGAGTTTCATGAACGCCACACATGATCCTGTAAAAGTGATGCCGCCAACCACAATGCATGCGTATCCAGTGACCATATGGAGCATGGAGATGCTGGCAATATGTGCTAAGATGCTGCCTATGCTGGTGAGAACAGCTGCCAGGCCGACGACAGAGTGCAAGGCAGCGACAGTTTGGGGAAGTTCTGTTGGAGTTATCCTTCTGCCGATCAATGCTCCCGCCATACCACCAATACCAGCAAGTGCAGCAAATTGTGCAAGCACGGCAGGTGGAAATCCAACAGCGAGAAGCGAGGCCAGAACACCTGAGCCGACACCGAGCATACCTAAAAGGTTTCCTTGCCGTGCAGTGTTCATGGCTGACAAGCCTGAAATAGAACTTATGCAAAGCACGCTGCTGACGAGGTAACCGGCTTGTACGAGACCGGCTGTCCCAGTAGCTGCTGCAGCCAGGTAACCGCCACCAAAGAGCACACCTGGTACGGCGTAGAGCCATGGGTACTCAGGTGGATCAGTAGGCCTCTTGAACATGTCGAGCATGCGCTTGGTGATCACAAAACCACCACCGATGTTCAGGAAGGCCATCAAGACGGAAGCTGAGCCCAGTAGTTGTGGTATTGTCTCGGGCAAGAAGCCGCCACCCATGATGAAGAGACCTCCAACACCAACCATACCTGATATTGCGTTGGTGACGCTCATCAGTGGCGAGTGAAGAGCAGGAGCAACTCCCCATACAACTCGATAGCCGATCAGTCCTGCCAGTCCGGTTGTGAAGATATTAGCCATGAACAGAGGCGAAGTGAACTTCCCTAGAGCCAACATGCCACCCATGCCACCTGTGACCGTCGTCACTTCCCTGACAGTTCTCTGCCATGGTGTGAGAGCAACGACTTCCTCAGTTTTCTCTACCTTGGGCTGGGGCGGAGGCGTTGGTGGAGGCGCAGCTCGAGGCACAGGCGGTACAACCTCTCCCTGCTGCGTTACGATAGCACCACGCACGACCTCGTCCTCGAGATCGATCAAGAATTTGCCGCTATCTTTCGACATGGACAGCAGGAACTTTGTGATGTTGTTCGAGTATAGTGTCGACGATTGTGTTGGCAGCCGTGATGGGAAGTCTGTGTAGCCGATTATTGTCACGCCTTCGTGTACACTTGCCTTGCCAGGTACAGTAACCTCACAGTTACCTCCAGATTCCGCCGCAAGATCGACGACGACTGAGCCAGGCCGCATTGCCTCGACGTGCTCTTTCAGTATAAGACGAGGCGCAGGCTTTCCAGGTATCATAGCAGTAGTGATGATGATGTCGACATCCTTGGCCTGCTCCATGAATAGCTTCATCTCCGCATCAATGAACTCTTTGGACATTTCCTTGCCGTACCCGCCAGCACCAGAGCCATCCTCTGCTATAGAGACCTCAAGGAATTCAGCGCCTAGCGACTGAACCTGTTCTCGCGCCACAGAACGAGTATCGAAACCTCGTACGATGGCACCCATACGCTTAGCGGTGGTGATGGCCGATAGACCAGCAACACCCGCTCCGATGACTAGCACTTTCGAAGGAGGGATTTTGCCCGCTGCAGTCGTCTGGCCAGTCATGAAGCGGCCGAAATGGTTCGATGCTTCGAGAACAGCTTTGTAGCCAGCAGAGTTTGCCATGGAGCTGAGCACATCAAAGACCTGGGCTCGGGAGATACGAGGTATCATGTCCATGGCGAAAGATGTTGCTCCCTTGGCAGCAATAGCATCAACAAGATCTTTGTTTTGCGCTGGTTGCAACATGGAAATAACAATTGCACCTTTCTGTAAGGCGTCGACTTCACTATTCGGGCTGTCTGTTCGCGGTGCTCTGACCTTGAGGACGATGTCACTGTCGGACCATATCTGGCTTTGCTTGACAATCGTGGCACCGGCGTGTTCGTACATGAAGTCGGAGAAGTTTGCTTGCTCGCCGGCACCCTCCTCGACGAGCACTTGGCCAAAGCCCTTCTTTCGTAGCAGGGTGACATTTTGTGGTGTGATAGCTACCCGGCGTTCGCCTGGGAAGGTCTCTCTAGGTATACCAACAGTGAGCTTCTCATATGGCACCTCTTCAGGTAATGTCGACAGTGAGCGCCGTCCTGGCGGAGTCCAGGGAACAGATGGCCTGGCTAGGGCCAGGGGCCGTGGCTGATATGCGGCTATATGACATGATAGCGGCCGATGATGCTTAATGGGCTGCGTGTATAGTTTCCTGGTGCAGACGAATTGTGATCCTGGTTGCCATGTAGTTCTCTTGCTGGGCAGCCGTAGCCACAGCGAACGCGCTGACAAGCTGGGATGACTGCAAAAACAAGGAGATTTCCGCCCAACCGTGAGTGAGACGCGTGAGGCCATGATGACACTTGAGCTATTCTTGTTCACCACATGGACTCCGAGTGTGTAGCGGGGTTCCGTATGTAAGATCCAATCTCATTCGCCGGCGATTAACGGCACTCAACCAGTTTCTATCATCTGCCTTAACTTTCTAGCGGAAACGGACAACCGATGTAAGGATTAAGTTGGGACCGGATTCTCCCGGCAGAGAGGCTATCGAACTGCCAAATGTGGTCGAATTTGAAACTAAAACTGAGGAGGCGTATATGGGAAGCAGAACATCAAGGAACTTATCATGCTAGGCAGTCGACCACAGTTCACGCGATGTGTTCAAGTTGGGTGTGAACATCAGCCGCGGCAAATGTTGGAAGGCGACACGTTTCATCGTGTGGTAGACGCGTGGGGTTTGAGATCTTGCAGGCCCGCCCTCAATCGAGCATCACAACCCAGCTCGAGGCTGGGAGTGGTCGTCGCGAGCGGCATGTGGTTTGCTTGTGCGAGGCAAATGCTACCCTGTTAAGCGCCGTTAGAGCTTCCTTCGAGCGCCGTTCGAGCTTGAAGCAGGCGTGTTTCACCCCACTCGTCCTGCCGCACTCGGAAGACGCAGCCAAGATGGAGGCAGTGCGGGGTAAACAACCGTAACAAACCCCACGGGGAAAGCGCGACAGTTGCCACTTCCTGGTACAAGACTTGTATGGACAACGCTACATGGGCATGAGCACAATAGAATAAGTGTCCAGCTCCTCATTTCACACTGCTCAAGGAGTGTATGGACGAGAAACGACCATCTAGCCGCCTGTCGCTAATCTCGAAGTCATGCACCACCAATGCCTCGAAAAAAATCATTGCATTGGCGGCGCCCGCTAAAGGAACCTCAACAGAAAGCCGTGCAACCAATATCAAACATGCAACGCTTAGTACAAATCGTAGTCCTTAATCACCAGTCATCATCGTCATCGTCCCTTCTATTGCTCATAGCACTTTGCCTCGCTCGTAAAGCCTCTGCCAGTCCTCCAGCGAGACTGCCTCCGCCAATGCTGTTGGGTGTAGCACGTCCACTATCCGTGCCACTGCCCGTTCCCAAGCTGACAGCGCTATCCCTCGCCGGCGGCGCAGGTGCCGGTTTCCTACCAGCTGGCACAGGTCGCTTAACTGGAGGCACTGGTGGGGTAGCTCTGCCTTTCGTCGCGCCATCTGCTCCGTGTCCGTTGACAGCGACCGCAGGCGTCGGTCTCGGCGGAGCAACAGGAGGTGGCGGAGGAGGAGCTGCTCTTGTATGTTCAATCTCTTCTACATAAGCAGATGGTGTCCACCCTTGTGCGCCTGTCTTGGGATTCTTGCAGAGCCACCAGCCATTGTTCTCTTTCTGCGATAATTCTAGGATATCTCCTGCTTTTATGGTAAGTTGGTTGGCAGCCGGAGATTCAAAGTCGTATTTCACTTTGACTTGAGGCTTGTCTGATACCGCTGGGGGCGCCGTGGGAGGTGGCGGTGGTGGAGGCGCTCTAGCCGAAGCGGCCGAGTCGTTCCGAGCATGACCGTTTGTTTGTGGCAGACTGGGTGTTGGACGCGCCGCTGAAGTCGTAGCGGCTTGATTGAACGTGGTCGCAGCGGCCGCAGGTGTGGGTATTGGCGCAAGTGTGGGTATTGGCCGTGAAGCTGCTGGTGCGGGTACGGGTCGTGACGCTGCTGGTGCCGCGGCTGGAGCGGGTCTAGGTGCAGGCTTCGGTCGTGAAGCCATCTTTGATGGTTGCCCACCAGGACCACCTTTTCGAAGTAGCTTCCCAGTCGTTATGGGCCTTGCGATTGCTTTGCCCTTGGGCGTAGGTTTCGAAACAGAACTTGGAGACTCGCCTGGACCAACATGGACCGAACCCGACTTGTACATGTCGTCTCTCGGAACAGCAGGATCCTTGACAACTTTGACTGTGGCCAATTTCCCCGGCTTTTTGTTGTACTGTATCTGATCGCCTAGCTGCAAGTTCATACCTCCAGGCGAGATGGTCTTGAACTGTAGGAAGAACTCTGTTTTGAAAACACAATTGATCAGTGGATCGGGCTCTTGCGGGGATCCAACACCAATGGAAAACCAATCGTCTCGCAGCGTTGATGCTGAGATGAATTTGACAGATCCATTGGGTATCGTCCTTTCTGCAGATATCTGCAACGAGTTGTTGACGATTTGTTGCGCAACAATGTAGATTGCTTTTGGTGTCAGTATGAGTATGCGTGGCATCGGCTTGGATGAGCGACCGAACTTTGAAACCAACAGCTCGCAGCGTGCTGAGAACACACACCGCTCCTGACCGCTGAGATGGATTGCATCGCGGATAACTTGACCAGCGCCGCGAGGCATGTTGACCCCCAGGTAGTCACCGAAGAAACGTCTCGAGCCGAGCAAACTGTATCTTCGCCTTTCTTTGCGTCCTTGCAGAATTCTGTGACCTTGGTCTCTGAACTCGATTTCCTTGATACCAATTTTCGACTTGCGCCAACATCTCTGTATTCTTGTTGCTGCTTCGGCACGGTATCGGAGGTAGTTGCGCCAGGCCCTTTGAATTCGAATAGCCATGTTGTGCCAGTATCGATCTCGCATCGTCTCAAGCCCAAATAGTGTCTCAGGAGATTTCACGAACGCCTTCGTGACACCAATTTGGTACTCTTCTTTTGGTATGCTTGTGTCTTCGAAGATGATCTTGACGGCTTGCTCCATAGGTCCAGTGTATGTGTACTCACCAGCGTAAGACAATCTAGGCGAAAGTAGAGCAAATCTCTCCACGAATTTGTCAAAGGCTTGCCGGTAGGCGAAACCTGCTCGTCTAATGCGGACGTTCTCCTGGAGACCGAGATATTTGACCTGGTGCATGACATTTTCGTTGTTGTATTCCTTAGGAGACTTGTTCTCGTTGGGTTTGATGGTTCGGATATAGGATGGTTGTGCTTGCATAAGAGTGTCGACCAGTTCGTTCGCAGATGCTTTGATCTTGTCGCCAGCGGTCGGAGGTCTTCGCTTGTCGTCTTGGTTGACTCTTTCTGGGAAAAGCTCATGCACAAACGTGTTGCTGCTCTCATCGATCAAATTGAGCAGGTCCTTCTGCAGCTGGTCTTTGTTCTTGTCGGTCATGCCCTGAACCTTGTAGCTCACATCACCAGCGTAATGCTTGATGATGAATTGGCCTTGCCGGTTCTCGAAGTTGGCATTGTCTGACAGAAAGTTAAGTCTGCCTACGAATGTCTGATCAGCCGCGCTGGAATCTGCATGCGCTGTGGCGCACGCATCATTCAACGCAGCAAATACCCCCGGCGGCCGCTTGTCCTCGATCAGTGAACACACAACTTTGTTGTCGAAATATTTGATAGGTGTCCATTGAATCTGTTCCCGAGCGTATTCTTCTTGCTCAGCCTTCAGCGTCAGCTGAATGAAGATTTGTTGCAGTTTCTCGTTCACGTAGTTGATACAAAGCTGCTCGAAGGAGTTGTTCTCGAATATCTCGAAACCATAGATATCGAGGATACCGACCGTGTTTTCTACTTTGGCGCGCGTCTGTAATGATTTGTTTGTCCTCGCGACAATCCAGTCGAATAGGTTGAAGTACAGTGCCTTGGCTAGACCGTCTCGTACGGCGGCTGCTTGGACCATATTCAAGGGTGACTCGTATACCGAGCCTCTTCGTCCACCTCCTCGTGCAGTTTCGACGATTCTGATGGTCAAGGCCTTGTTGACATGTGCAGCATCGACCTCGAGAAGATAGGCGACAAAGTCGACTACAGATTTATCTGCGATATCCACCCCTCCTTGATCGTTTTCTCGGAACGTCACGTTCCCAAGCCACAAGATTGCGGCCAGGATCCGGAAGATGTTGTCTTGCTCAGGCTTTGCCAGCCCGATGATTTTCATAGCCTCCATTGTCTCTCGAAAGTCGGAGGTGTCATCGATGCCCTGCACATCGTAGCACTTGGACCGGCTGGTGTAGACGTAGGACTGTGGCTGCTGCACCCCGAATGTTTCTCTGTATTCCGACGACGCAGCCTTTGTGAACTGGTAGAAAATGTGGAAGTTCCTCTCGTTCGTAATCTGACTGACCACCCTAGATTTCTCGAGCAGGTAATTTGTGATCTTTGCACCGACGGGTTCGCCTTGCTGATTGAACTCGAGCTCAAGGTATTTACCGAATCGTGATGAGTTGTTGTTTCTAAGGGTTTTCGCATTGCCAAATGACTCCAGTAAAGGATTCGTCGCGAGGACCATATCCTTCGTGCGCTGGATGGAAGAGTCGCTGCCACCAGACACACTAGCAATATACTGCATCAGCCGTTTGGCGGCTTCGGTCTTTCCAGCTCCTGACTCCCCAGAGATGATAACACATTGGTTCTCGTGGTAGGCTTTCATGTTGTAGTAGGAGGATTCGGCGACGGCAAAGACGTGTGGGGGCACCTCGAGACGATTACGCCCTCTATATGAATCCAGCACAGCATCAGTGTAGATGCCCAAGTCTCGAAAAGGGTTGACAGAAACCAGCACATGGCCGATGTACGTGTATATTTCTCCATTCTCGAACCTCTTCTTCAAGTTGTCGTTTATGGCTTCGTTGGAGACCTTGCTCAGCAGAGTAAGATCGGATACACCGACTTCCTTCTTCTTGGTGATCTCGAAGGCAGCTTTCTTAATCTGTGGCTGCCCGCCTCCAGCATCCTGCTTGCCACCTCCAAATACAGACGCCTTTCCTGGGCGCTTGCCCTCACGTCTTTTGGTTTGGCCCTATGTCGTGTCAGCAGATGTTTGCGCCGGAGATGCGGGTTCGATCTCACCATCGCCTATCGTTCTGCTATGGACATGTATAAAAGAAAGCAAAGAATGACTCGTGAATAATAATGAGAAGTCAGTCGCAAGGAAGGAGTCCCGCAAGTAGATTCCAGGCAGCGACAATGCTCTGTTTGTAGTATCCGAACGGTCTTCAAGAGATTGTGGCAGCACCGGCACGATGACGACGATCTGGGGGCCAACAAAGGAAGTGAGCGGCGCCCAGCGGCCGGAGCGGGACCAACACACGCACCTCCCAACGCTCGGAGGTTTATTTCAGGCACATCATTCTTCTCTTCTCTTTGCGTTGTGGCGAGTGCTCGAGGCTGTGAGGGGGTGACACGCAACGTCTCTAGAGTTTCAGCATCATATTGCATATTTCAGGAAGTCATGCTTCTTCTAGTCAAAGTTGTGTATGGAACTTTACTGGGCAGCTATGAGTACGCGCACAGGCCAACTGCCGTCCTTGACCACTACCAACGACCATCTCATCCTTCAGTACTACCTGTCAGAACTTGTGTTTCAAGCAATCCACTCATCATCCCAAAACTCGAACACACCCCTGGCAACATTCGGGCCAAGAAACTCTTCAAGCTGCTGCCGCCCTTCTTGCGTCCTTGTTGCCTTCTCTAGACCTTCGAGTGATTCGCAAGTCTGCTGAATAGTGTCAACTTCGTTGGTGGTAAGTAGTTTGCGTGGGGCTGAACTGGTTGCCCATGGCATGATTGTTGCTTGCTGAGAACTGAAGGAAGGAACGCTGATGGTGAGTGTGCCAGAGCCGAAGGTTTTGATGGTGGGTAGCAGTTGGGCAACAGATATTACGGGCAAAACCGGTACAAACGCTTGCGTTTCGAGTAGGCTGCTGGTGTGTTAGTACCTCTTAAGACAGTGTGTAAGAATGGTCTGCTTCACCGAAGCTGCAAGTCCTGCAAAGCTCTTGATGGTTGTTGACCTGTCGAGCCTAATAGCACCAAGAGCCGTGACGAGCCGTGTGCCCGCTGCAGCCACTTTTCAAGTCTCTCAACAACTGCCTCCAGCGCCGGGTCTTCGAGAACCAGAACCGCAATAGCTCGATCGCTGCTAGAGGCTTGAACAGACAAGTCAAAGTCGTCACTGGTCACCTCTGATCGGGCAGTCAGGTATGCTGTTCCGACCTTCAAGCTAGCTTACCTTTGAAAGGAAACCCTTTGTCATCACGAAGGTTCTGTGAAAGAGCTTGCCAAAATGGTCGTTGACGCAATCTTGACGAGAACATCATGGCAAATAGTATGGCAGGGATCACATCACTTGTATATTAGCAAGGGATTGAAGAAATGGCATGAGGTCGTTTGGGTCGTAGTTTCTGCCTAACAAGGTTTTCTGGTCTATATGTCAAGATGAGCAGGTGCGTAATCTGGGCCACCGTTGTCACAGACTACCTAGGTAATCCTGATGCAGGCTGCGTAGTCTTGTGGAGGGCTCCCGCTCTCAGAGTTCCAGTTGTGGCTAAGCTCAGCAATATTCTTACGAGACGTTCGTGAGGTTGAGAGCTAAAGCCCGTCTAATAGCCACATGGTACCGCGCACGCGACGTCAAGAACATGGAGGGCGCCGGCTGGGGATGCTGATGTAGAGTTATCGGCCAGACTCGAGCACGAGCGATAACTAGAGCTTGACGAGCAAGTCAGACCACACCGCGCTACCCCGCGAACTGGAAGACCTCCTGGCTGACAGCCCATGGACTGTTCAAGATCCAGCAGGCACAGAGAACATTGTCATGACCAAGAAGTTGGGCGATGAATCCATCAAAGTCGACTGCAGCATAGCAGACATGAACAACGAGCGTGAGGCCGACGAACAGGACGAAAACTCAGCTCTCGGGCACATCCATTTCGCTTCATCGTCCACTGGTGTTTCTGAAGCTTTGGATGGTCGGCATGTGTCGTGCAACAGTACTAAGAACGTCGTGCATTTAGTGAACATATGAACAACAAGAGCTCTGCATGAAGCACTTCATTGTACTCGAGATTGGAACTTGCCCTAATTAGGCTAGTAGCTTGGGAGCATTCCTCATCGGGAGACGATTGCCAGGACCCAGTGGATTTCCTTGAGCAGTCTTGCAGTGTCTCTGGAACTTTTCCTCGAGACATCCAAACCACAGCACTTGTATCACCACCTTCAAGTACTGTCTTCATCGATTCCTTGTCGTCTTTCGTATTGTTCTGACTCCTTATTTTACTACACTCCCTCCAAGATGTGAGTATGCATCTAGAATTGAAGTCCGCTTGACTGACAATTCCAGGCTTCCCTTGCGACAAGCAGCAGCGCGCCTGTTGACCACACGGTCAGTGTCCATCGCGACGAGACCTCGAAACATCACAACCTTCGCTTCTCTTCCCTCGAGATCATCGCGCTTCTCTGCGCCGATACAGTTTCAGCGAAGATGGGCATCAGGAGAAGCTGAGGCCAAAAAGGAGGAAGACTTGCCGATATCTCAACTACAGCCTACACCACAAGAGGAGGTTGAAAACGCCGTCCACGAAGATAATGCTGGAAAAGAGCTTACCGACGCCGATGCACAGGGCGCCACATCCACTTCATCCGCCACCGAACCTCAGGTAGCTGAAACTGCAAATCTCAGTGAAGCAACCGACGATGCTACTACAACTGCGACCGAGCCCGAGTCTGTTCAGGAGACCGTTGACCGGACGCCGTATGCTCGTGATGCTGCCGCTACTCTCACTGAGGGCATCGAAGACAGAGGCACCATGGATGCTCGTAGACCGTTCAGAGAGCCAGCAACGCCCAAGCCATCCCTCTACGTCGGAAACCTGTTCTTCGATGTGACCGAAAACGACTTGGCAAAGGAGTTCCAACGATACGGTGAAATCAAGAAGACTCGTCTCATCCGAGATGTTCGTGGTCTCAGCAAGGGGTCAGTACCTGGACAATAACTCTAGTATTATCCGCAGCTAACGCTTGACAGATTCGGTTACATCCAGTTTGAAACCACGGAACAAGCCCAAAAGGCCATTGATGAACTCAACCAGCAGCTCTTTGAGGGTCGACGGCTGATGGTCTCGTTTGCCCACTTCAACGAGGGAGAGCAACGACCGGAGCAAGCAGGACGAGAACCTAAGCCACTCAACCCACCGAGCAAGACGCTGTTCATTGGCAACATGTCGTTCGAGATGACGGACCGAGATCTGAACAACCTCTTCCGAGGCATTCGAAACGTTATCGATGTGCGAGTGGCGATTGACCGAAGAACTGGCCAGCCAAGAGGATTCGCCCACGCCGACTTTGTCGATGTCAAGAGTGCTATGGAAGCGATGAAGGTATTGGCTGGCAAAGAGAACTACGGCCGAAAGCTACGTGTTGACTACTCGTACGGCCCTAGCACAGCGCCAAGAAACACCCCTAGATGATTTCGTCTGAGAACGTGATGTTTTGTCTTTCTGGGGAAAAAACATGTTTGTCATGTACTAAATATGCGAGCGAGGACTGGCGGCCCCCTGGCGACATGAGGACAGGGAGATTGAGAAGGCACACTGAGGTCAGGCCAATGTACAAAAGTAATTAGTCTGCCAGGACTTGTTGTATAGCAAGCATGGGCCTTGTTAAGGGCATCTGAGACAAGCGAGGAAGGACAAGGAATGGGCAGAGGAGCTTGGTGGAAGCCCAGATGAATGAATCTATGTCGTGAACAGTCATAATTACATGCCACTTTACTCCTTGTCGTCCTGGCCTGTTGCGTGTCCTGCGCTTAGATAGTCAAGCACTGCTCGTACCCAAGAGATGGCCCCGGTCAAGAGCCAAGCACGGGTGATATGCTAGCACGTGCAGGCCGGGCCTCGGTTGAGGAGGGACCGGCGATTGAATAATGCGGGATGCGTCTTGCCTTCAACCTTCCCCAGAACATTACCAACAAGTCCTCCTTGTTAAGCTTTGTCACGCCTTGCTATTGATAGTCGTTATTACCGAGCTCCTAGATCCGTACACGTCCCGCTGACCATCGACTTGACTGCCCTCACACCAACATGTCTTTCCTAGGTGGCGCAGAGTGTTCGACCGCAGGCAATCCTCTTACACAATTCACCAAACATGTGCAAGGAGACAACACCCTCCAGCGCGATCGCATGGTCGGCAATGCTCCTGGACAGCTGGGAGAGACGATGCGATCAAGGGTTGCGCCCAATGGATCAGATCAGGTACGCCGCCTTGGACGACGCCGCCAGGCTTGACTAACAACGATTCAGATGATGAACGACTTCCAACAGGCTGGTCCTGTGCACCAACCCTTCGCCATGGAACAGATGCGACAAGACCTACCACACGTGCACGGCATGCAGCAAAGAACACCTTCGCCAGGCTGGGCCACCGAGTTCGACCCCACTGAGCAGTCAAGAATGGAAGCAGCATTTGCCTCGTCAAAGATGGGTCCAAATAGGACAGGTGCTTTCAGTCCCTCAGACTTCTCCAGGTTTCAACAAGCACAACCAGCCTCTGCTCGAGCGGCAAGCCCAATGCAGCAGCAGCAACCATCACAGTCCATCAACAGCATGTATCGACCTATGGGCATGAACAATTATGGCGGCGGAATGGGCATGTACAATACGGGCATCTACGGCGGAGGAACGCAGATGCACCAACAACCACAGCAAGAAAGTGCAAAAGGCAAATCTCGCATGGTGGAGCTTGACGACAAGAACTGGGAAGAACAGTTTGCCGAACTAGATCAGCAAGACAATGTCTCGGTAGAGGCTAGAGACGCCATGGAAAGAGAACTCAATGATATGGATAGGTCAGTTAGCTCCCAACCCGACCACTTTCCCGAGTTCGAGAGAGTATGGAATGGGATAAAATCTGACCATACCTCCAGACAAATGACCGAAGATTTCGACCAGAATCTCTACGGTTCCGAAGACTACGCAGCCTGGGACAATTTCGACAGCAACATGGGTCTAAACACCCACCAGCCCTTCGAACGCGAACCTATGCTAGGCAACTACATGTTTGAAGAAAACAACCCTTTCACGCAAGAGCAGGATCCCTCAAGAACCGCCTTCGACAAAGGCATGGAAATAATGCGCTCGCACGGCAACCTGAGTCTGGCCGCCCTGGCTTTTGAAGCAGCAGTCCAGAAAGACCCGAACCACGTCGAAGCCTGGGTCCAACTAGGCAATGCCCAAGCCCAGAACGAGAAGGAGGCCCCAGCCATTAGGGCCCTAGAAAGAGCCCTAGAACTCGACCCCTCAAACCTCGACGCCCTAATGTGCCTCGCAGTCTCCTACACAAACGAAGGCTACGACAGCACCGCCTACCGCACTCTCGAACGCTGGCTGTCCATAAAATACCCCTCCGTCTGCCCCCCAGACCAACTCTCCTCCCCCGCAGACGTCGGCTTCAGTGACCAAATCATCCTCCACGACAAAGTAACCAACCTCTTTATCAAGGCCGCCCAACTCTCCCCCAGCGGCGAACTCATGGACCCAGACGTCCAAGTCGGCCTCGGCGTCCTCTTCTACGGCCAAGAAGACTTCGAAAAAGCAATCGACTGCTTCAACAGCGCGCTACAGTCGCACGAGGGCGGCACCGTGAACCAAGAAGGCCAGCTCCATCTCCTCTGGAACCGCCTCGGCGCGACCCTCGCCAACAGCGGCAAATCCGAAGAAGCAATAGCAGCATATTCCCGCGCCCTCGAAGAAAACCCGAACTTCGTGCGCGCGAGATATAACCTCGGCGTGAGCTGCATAAACATCGGCTGCTACCCCGAGGCAGCAGGCCACTTGTTAGGCGCACTCTCGCTGCATCGGGCTGCCGGCGCAGAGGGCATGTCGCAGGCGAGAGATATATTAGATGATGGCCGCGGGAACCCGATAGGGGACGCGGAGTTGGAGAGGATGATCTACCAGAACGAGAGCAATAATATCTACGATACGTTACGCAGAGCCTTCAGCGGGATGAGTAGGAGGGATCTCACGGAGAAGGTGGGGTTGGGTATGAATCTCGATCAATTTAGAGGGGAGTTTGATTTTTAGATATTTACGTAGAAGAATGCAGGAAAGAGAATCTGGCTATGAGGCGAGGAAGGGAAGATATGCATACTCAGCAGGTAGGAAGGCAGGCAAAAGCTATACATCGGACACAGATATCTTGATGCGAGAAACATAGACGAATGAAGAGCTGAACTGCCACTGATCTCTACTTCAGACTTCTCTGTAAGTCTACCGTACCATACCATATCGTGCGCTTCCCAAACCAAGTTCGAACCTAGCTATTCGACTTGACTGTCCGGCCTCGATCGATTAATCCTCCAGTCAGTCAGTCAGTCAGTCAGTCAGTCAGTTAGTCAACCTACGACTTGCTCCAGTCTCTCTCCGCGTAGGTGTTCCGGACCGTGCGATGTCCAGTGGCAACCAAACGATACTGCTATTGCTACTGCTATTGTAGCGATTGCGCCTCCTCTTGCTGCCAGGCACTTCACTTCACTTGCGTAGCGATGGGAGCGGAGTAATATCTGGCACACACATATGCATCTTGAGGTAGACTTGAGGCGAGAGCTATGAAGTACCTAGACATGGCTCGCCGTTGGAGGCGTATCTACAGGTGTTGTCGGTTCTCTGTCCGCGTTAACGTTAGCCTCCTTGTTTGTTTAAAGGTTAGGGTCGTAGAATAGATCCGTAAGAAAGCCAGGGGACTGCTGCTGCTTCATACTCTGAATTGATGGTGCGAAAAAGAGCTGTGGGTAGGTTGGCCACGCAGGTGTTCTCATGTGCTATCATGTCTCTCATGAGTTCATACATAGCTCAGTGACAAAGGTCAATGGCCAAATATCTGAAATATAGCCAAACAACGCCAAAGCTTTCAGATAGACAAGTGCCAACCAGAACCAAATTTGAGTCATATCCAGAGCAGCAAGGGCGGTAGCTGTGTCGAGGGGTCGATGGTTAAGGGCACTCATCTGCGTGCTACAAAGGCCTTGCCACATCCTGTCGGACCTGCAGTTATCCACTCGATCACTTTGACTCACATCCCATTCGACCGTTCAGATCCTCCTGTAACATACTTCCAGATTCACCATGACGCAGCCGACTGCGTATAGGTGGGCTGTATGACGGCGAAGCACTACTTCAGCTGCGCCGGAATCACATTCTTGGCCTGCTGAACTGCTTTTTCAGCATACGGCATACCCCTGTCCTTGAGCGCATCACGAGCCCTGTCGAGTTGTTTTCGTTTCACGGTTCTGAGGTAGGCGAACAACATCACGAACAGCAACTCGACTCTCTCTTTCGTCATCATGAGGAGACCCTGCACTATCAAGCCCTTGATGAGCTGTGGACCAATGCCCTTGAACAGACCAAGGTATCCTTCGTGCTCGATGATATAGGCCATGACTTCCTGAAATGTCTTGAATGGTTTGCCGTCTCGTGCTGGCGGTGGTCGTGATTGTAAGCCAACTTTGGCGACAATGAGGGGCTGGGTTAGGAGTGTTGCGAGGGATTTCGAGAGGGCGCCGAGTACTGTAATCGAATGTTAGCGACATCTTTCCGGGAGGGGGTTGAGCTTGACTTACGGAATGCCTCAGCTGGCTTCAATGCCGTTCTGCCTGGGAAGATGACCTCCCTCAGCCGCGAATAAGAACCGTAGGTGATCGATGGGTTAACTACAAGCACAAGAGATGCTCTCAGACCTCTCCACAGCCCACTCCAGCCGTCTTCACTGTCAATTACTTCTTGTGCCGTGGCGAGTATGCCCTTCTTTTGGCCCTTGGGTTGTGTCTGTTGTCGAGTGGTAACGACAGCGACGGGGATAGTGAACAGTTGTGCCAGAGCGCCGGCAAGAGCACCCAAAGACAGCTCAACTGGGGTCGAAGGGGGTGCTGCTTTGGCTGCCCATTTCGTATATGCTTGTCTGACCACCGAGTACCAGTAGAAGTATGCAAAGTTTGTAGAAGAAACACCCAATAAGCTACCGCTCAATCCACTGTAAAGACCATGGATACCCTCGTCTTCCACGATTTTGAAGATTGCGTCAAGTGTGCCCTCGTAGTGTCGGTCGTTAGTCGTGATCGGAACATTCGCTGTCTTCTTGCTTCGGACTTGTACTTGTAATCGTGTCTTTACACTGTGTAGCTGTTAGCTCTGCCTTTCCGGTGAGATCGTGGACGTGGTGAGCTCTGACATATCAAGTGGATAGACCAATGCATTAGCTATGCAGGCGCCAGTGGCGCCAGCAACAGCCGAACCCCATGGTGGGAGGGGGGCTGGCTTCGAAGTCGACATGTGCTATAGCTTGTATGTTGTTTCTCTGCCGTTCAGTGCCCACTACGGAGTCGGAGTCTAGTGAGATTCTGGCGTCGAGCTCGGATTTCCTTTGACAACAACTAATGAGGTGAGTGCAAGAGGTGAAAGTAAGGGACTATGAGCACAGCCTAGTGTCAAGTGAGCTGTAACGGAAACGTAGATCTGCTGCACAGTTCAAAACATTGCGAACTGCAGCAAATCTCGCATCATTGATCCAAGCCAGCCATAGAACTTGAAGTCGATACTGCAGAAGTGGACGAGATCGTGGCCAGTCGGACCTCGGCTGCCTTTCTCCAAGCACGAGCCACAACGATCACCATTGCGGCTTTGAGGCCCATGTCCCCCATCCAATCAACAAGCGCTGCCATCCACCCCGTCCTAATAGGCGTCATAGTGCTATCGGAAGCATCCCGCTCAGGTCTATACCAGGCGTTTGTGGAAGATGTCAACCAAGAAGAGGTTGGATCTGGAAGCCAGAGCTGCTACTGCAGAGAAGCGGATCATTGACACCAACAATGGCAGTCGTGCTTCATTGGAGGCCGCCATCAGTGCAGCTGAGCTGTACATGCAAGCTCTGCGATTGACAGACAATGCTGCAGACAAAAGAAGGTTAGACGCGAAGACGAAGCAATTAATCTCCAAGGCTGAAGATCTCAATAAAGTGAGTGACGAGGGACGTTCGAGTGCACGACCAGCTGGCCGCGGTCGAGCACAACATCCAGTCTCGACGAGGAAGTTGACGACGCGGGAAAATATTATTCTTTTGGAAGGTTCGAAGCTGAACGGTGCGGTCTTCAAGCCCTGGACCGCGCCTCCCTCAGTTGATGAGTTTTTGCTTCAAGATGGTCACGAACTGTGGACAGACGACTTTGAGTATGCTCTTTGCGAGACACAGTTGAAGCATTTCGATGCGTGGCAGCGGCCAGACGAAGCCCTTTCCCGTATTCTGATCGAGAGACGTGACGAATCGCTTCCAGATGCAGTTACCATGGACAAGCTTGGATCTTGGGACATGGTGCAAGATGCCGCACCTGATTGTTCAGTAGTGGCTAGCTTGTGTGTCGGCACGGCAAGAGCAGAGAAAGGCCATAGAAAGGCAAGTGCAACTTCAACTGAATGCCATTGCCCTATCTAACAATCACCAGCTTTTTGGCACGACCTTTTACCCATCCGATCAGCACCGGGAACAGCCGGATGTGTCGCCGAACGGAAGATACATCCTGCGCTTCTACTTCAATGGCTGCTGGCGACGGGTGGAAGTCGATGACCGTCTGCCTGCTTCAAAGACGTCGCGAGTACTGCACGTTATTGACAGATCACATCCAGGCTTGATCTGGCCGACAATACTCGAGAAGGCTTACCTGAAAGTCAGAGGCGGCTACGACTTTCCTGGAAGTAATTCTGGCACCGATTTAGCTGTCCTGACCGGATGGATACCACAGCAGATATTCTTGCACGACGAAGATGTTGAACCGCAAACGTTATGGGAAGACTTGCTACCAGCATTTGTTAAAGGCGACATCATGTGTACTCTCGGCACTGGCAAGCTTGGGCGAAGAGAACAGCAGCAGCTTGGCCTCGGTGCTGAACACGACTACGCAGTGCTCGAAATGAAGCAAACAGTCGACAATTGGGAGATTCTGCTCAAAAATCCGTGGGCCAATGGCGATGTATGGAAGGGAGCAACAAGACGCCGACCACACCCCGGACAAGAGGACGACGCTCCGCAGCCTCCAGTAGATGAGGAGGAGCAAGAGCAGATGAAGCCCGGAACATTCTGGATGGATTTCAACCACCTATTTCAATATTTCGAGCATTTGTATGTAAACTGGGACCCAAGCTTGTTTACATATCGCGAAGACATACACTTTAGCTGGCACCTACCCGATGTGGTACAAGCTAGCAACCTTTTTGTCGACCACCCGCAATTTGCGGTCAAGGCCAAGAGAGCTGGTGAAGTGTGGATTCTGCTTAACAGACACTTCCGCTCTGGTGACTACAGTGTTCAGAACCACGGCAAAAACGGCTATATCAGCCTCTACCTCTTCAACAAAAGCGGCGGACGAGTTTTCTCAAGCGAGAACGCGAAAGTAAGAGGACCTTTTGTGGATTCCCCGAACACTTTGCTGCGCTTCCAGACGCAAGCGCATGAGACTTACACAGTAGTGGCTGTTAGTCAGGATCTACCAACAGGCAAGCACAACTTTACACTTTCTACCTTCTCGAACTCGCTCGTTGAGGTCAGCAGCGCATATCACTCATACCATGATCCTCAAGTGGTCAAGGCAGCCTGGACACGAGCTACGGCTGGCGGCAGCTCCAACTTCCCCCAATACCTCCAGAATCCCCAGTTCACTTTGAAAGTCGAAGGTGAAACACGAGCTGCATTGGTTCTTAGGACCTTCTTTGATGGCTCGGACACGAGGCCAAACACAGACATCCATGTGAAAGTACTCGTTGCTTCAAGCGATGGACGGCGCATCACCAAACTGAGGCAAAGAGATGTAGTCGCTCACTCGGGCGATTACAAACGTGGCTCAGCAGTCGTCGAGACGACTTTGCACAGAGGTACATATACCATAATCTGTTCTACTTTCGAACAAGGGCAAATGTCGAGATTCCAGCTAGATCTTCATACCACCCTGGACATTCCACTATCTACCATCAAGGCCTTGCCAGCCGAAGGAAGTGGTCGATTGAGTATCCTGGCGCAACCTGCAATCTTCACAAATAGCATTAGTAGGCTCATTGCGCCAGTCACTATAGGCCGTGTCACGAAAGCCTTATGGAAGGCATCATTGTCATCTGGCTCTGGGTCAGACATGTTCAAGATGTCCCTTGAGCAGAATCAAGGACCGTACAGACGGTGCATAGCATCTTCGTCAGCTGACGACAAGGAGTTCAACCCACTAGCAAATGGCTTGAGGATCGAGGATATTGACCTGAGCACGAACATGTCTGCAGCTCAGAATGGTGGTCTATGGCTGGTGATTGAAAAACCTGGTCAATCATCCACCGAGACCAAGGACACGACGGTGGTGCTAGTGGAGGTGCTATCAGAGGAAAGGATTGAGATCGGACAATGGGCACCTCTAGAAGACTAGCTTCCTGTTATTAGTGGCTGTACTGGCCCCCGAGCTATCAAACCATCTTTATTTAACTAGCCACTTGCTCTGAGTATACCTTGCTTAGCATCCTCAGCTTGTTCGACTCACTTAACAACTCCAATCTCCATTTACATGTACATGTACAGCCCAAAGAAAATACACAAGCAAACAACACACCTCAACTATCCCACACACTACCAAACCCCCTTCAACCCGCCCTCCTCATAATCCCCTCCTTAACCCCCGGTACATTCCCCACAACCCACATCCCCAACCCCCTCATCCGTCCCAACATCCCCCCAACAACCCCATCCCCACTCAAACTCCCCTCCCCACCCATCTGGTAAACCCCATTCAACACATCCACACCGCCACCCATCTCCACCGCCCGCCCGTACCTCTCCGCGCTATACCCCTCTAACCGCATCGCATCGCCCACGTCAGCGCCACACGCGACGCTGCCCAGTATACACCGCGCGAGCGCCTCCGCGTCGCCGAGACCGAGATTCAGGCCCTGGCCCGCGAGGGGGTGGATCGTGTGCGCTGCGTCGCCGGCGAGGGCGAGGCGGGGCGAGATGTAGGATGAGGCGTTGCGGAGGCGGAGGGGGAAGGAGGCGGGGGTGTGTGGTTGGACGGCTGTTATGATGGGTGGAGCGCGGGCTGGTGGGGGGTGCGGCGTGTGTTGGAGGCGCCAGGCGAGTTCGGATTCGTGGTTGTGGTCGTGCTCGTTGTCGCTGGACGAGGGGAGGGAGAGCATGTATTTGATGTCGACTTCGTTTAGGCGCAGCGCGGCGTTGATGGTGCTTGTGAGGGCGGAGGGGGAGAGGGATTTGAGTGTTGATGCTGTTTGGGGGGTTGTGGACCAGACGAGGCTGGCGTGGTTGTTTGGGAGGGGGAGGATGGCGATGGGGCCGCCGAGGGAGGGCAGGAAGCGTTGGTAGGCTGTTGCGCGGTTGGAGGGGGGAATGTTCTCGTTTGTTGCTTGTGAGGGTGAGGTGGAGGTGGTTTGCTTGTCATCGGAAAGAAACTCTTCGAGGGCGGAGTTGGGGTCCGAAGATGAGGATGAGAAAGGTGAGTCGGGCTGTGGTTCGAGCTTGAGTGTTGCGACCACACCATGTCGGTTGTAGTCCCAGCCATTCGTGCTGATGCCTGCAAAGGTGCGGACGGGAGAGTTGATGCCGTCTGCACCTATAAGGAGGCGTGCTGCGATTTGCCTGGTGCTTGAGGATTCGGTTGTGCCTGTTGAGTTGAGTGAGATGACGGGCCAGTTGGACAGGTTTAGTCCTTTTGGATCGTCGATGCCATTTCCGATAGTGGCCACGCTACTACTCGAAAGCAAACAGTCCTCTGCGTCAAGCTCTTCGAGTCGTCTTAGGAGGGCTCTCGTAAGATTCGCGTTCTCGACCATGGTCGCGACGGTCCTGAGCGGCGCATTGTAGCGGACAGCTTCAGCTTTCCAGTCGAACTGGATTGAGGCATCGTTTCCTGCATCCCAGACCTGCATCTCATCATACGGCTGGACACGGCGAAGATCTAAGTGCTTCCATGCTCCGATCGACTCAAGGAAAGATTGATTGGTGGGCGTGATACTGCTGGCACGATTTGAGTACTGGTCCGGCGGAAGGTCCCACGATTTCTGTTTCGGCAAGGCCTGTGTTTCGATAAGGGCGCATCTGAGATGTGACGTTGCTGGGGAAGATTCTGCGTTGTGTGAGCATCTACTTGCCATAAAACATCATATGCATACTCAGTGCTGTCAATAGCGCTAGACCCACAGGTCCGCCTCCAACCGTGACAACATCGTAGATATCCTGAGGATTGGATGTTGTGATACTCGTGCCATATTTGCGCTTCCTGCTCCTACTGAGATCGAACCTGCAGGATTTGCATAAATGTTTTGATGGCCGTGATGCCACTCGGAGCGACATTTTGGGCTTGATAAGATCGATCGGGTTTCAACTACTGCTGGCTACCGGAAGTCACTGTGGTCATGACAATCACGTGACTTTCACGCAGCGCTGCTCGGTGACAGTACGATGCTGTTCAGGTTGATCGTAGTGAACGATTGTAGGCGGATTCAAGGTCTACGGCTGTTATCGACAGCAGCATCAGGGACAATGTTCAATTCGAGGTCGTGTTCTCTCAGTCTCAGGTGGCCTGGACCGCTACGGTTCCGGTGCCGCTGATAGAATTTCTGCCATCGCTCGCTGCAAGTCTGCCTAGCGAAGCTCCGAGAAAGCTTCGATCTAGATCAAAGCACTACTCGATATGGCCGATCGAGTGCGCTCACATGATGCTAATTTTACACGTTATATCTATACACATCCCAGCGCCGTTAATCTTCGTCCTCCCATTCACTCCCACTCTCCATGCCCTTTCGTCTCCGTGCTCGACCTCTACCAGCATCACTGATAACATCAGAAGCGATACCAAGGGCGTTCTGAAATTCTCCAAGAAGTCTATCAAGCTCTCTTTGAACAGTAGTAGGACTCGCATCGCCAGACATTGCAGCAAGATTTGGAGGAGCAGGAATCGGCAGATTGACTGCATGCGAGTTGTAGCCATCCACTCCCAGGCCGCTGCTTCCAGAGTCTATACTCGTGCCGACGCTTGTTGAGACATTATTAGTGGTCCTTGCGCTACCGCTACCAGTTGAACTTCCTGATCCCCGGCTGGCACCACTACCATTGCCTCTGATGTGTCCGAGGCTCCGTGGTGATGATGGTCCTCGTGGTGAATGTCGTGCGCTGGTCGGGGTGGCCATGGAGCCGTTCTTGCCATTTGCCCCAGGATATGGAATGCCATTCTCCATCCCACTTGCTGCTTGGCTTGCTCTGTAGGGCGACGTACTGACTTGGCCGTCCATATGAGGTGTAATAGTCATGCCAATATCTGGTCCGGGTCCTGACAGATCCAAAGGTATCATTGTCCGACCCCGAGAAGCATAAAAGTCGCTCAAACCTATGTCGTCAAACTCTGCATCACCGGGACCGTCTTCTTCGTATGGTGTTCTTCGATCAAGTGAGAATGGGTCGAAGTCGGTCGAGCTCGCTGAGCTCTCAGAATATGCACCAGACATGGACGTGCTAGGTCTTGAGGAGAAATCATCAAACGCATCGTGTACTTCAGACGAAGTCACGGGCATAGTCGTGGTCCTCAGTAATGGTACTGGTCTTGTGTGCCTACCAGGAGTCCGTTGTTCCTGAGTCTCCTCTTCTAGCTCTGTGTCCGCTTCTGCCATAGCCATCGAGAACGACCATTGCATTGTCGCATGCTTTCTGGCTTTTGCTTCTTGCTCGGGACTCGGCGACGCCTCTTCTGTGGCCTTTCGCTCACCCGATGATGCTTCTTGTGGTGAATTGGGTTGGGAAATTGCGTTCATGGCATCGGCAAAACTCCAGCCCATAGTGTCTCTTTCTTTTGGTCTATGCATAGGCATTGTAGGTGTAATCTCTACAGCGTCTTGCAGCCGTGGAGTACTTGATTCGCGCTTGGCCGTCCAGTCTTCCGCTGTCGGGTCAAAGACGTCCTCTGTTGAGGATGGTTGCTTCGCTGTCAGACTCTGATCGTTGCCTTCTCTGGGCCCTTTCGAATCCGCGCGCTTAGCACGAATCGTGGCGGCATCAGGGAGGATAAATGCAGGCTCTCCTTTCTGTGGCGTCGCTGCGGCGTAGGTAGTCTGAATACGATCGTCTCCTGTCCGTGGCGCTGCAATGGCATAGTCCTCCTCATCAAAATCGCCAAGATCGAGGGTTACCGAAGCAGTAGACATTGGTCGGTCCTCAGCCATTGCCCGGAAAGGTAGATCCGAGGTACGATTGACGGGCTCTCTGATGGGAATGAAGTCTCGCTTTTGTCTGTATTCGTACGCTGGCCGTTGTTGATCGAACAAGTTTGCCAATCCTTCGCCACGCTGCACACGTAAATCGAAATTTGCTCTTTCTGTGACAGTCATGGGCTGCTGAGGTGACCTAAAAATGCTGTTCTCTGTTGCCCCCCTAGGTGTTGCATCACCTTCGTCAGATTCAAAGTCAGCGAGAATAGAAAAGTCGGGTATCTCCAGTATTGTTGACACTCTCTTCTCAAAGTCCTGTGTCATGCTGAAATTCCATTCTTCGGTCATTGTTGCGCCGAATTCATCTAACTCAGATGCTGCTACTGCCCCTCCTGGCATGAATAAGGATATTCTCTGGCCGCCTCCAAAAAGCCAGCCATAGTAGTGCTGCACTAGCTCGGTGAGAGAGCTTGTGGGGTACTGTTCCTCTGTGCCTGCTAGGAAATCGTGCTGTAGAATGTCGTACATCGATGGTCGCGAAGCAGCATCGGGGTTGAGTGCAAATTTGACCAGAGATTTGAGTCCCTCGCTAAAATTCATGCCCTCTTTCTCGGGCAGGCCAATGGACTGCTTCAACCGTCTCATGCGCACCTTTAGCTGTTGTCGCTCCCTTACATCACTGTTCGGTGGCGTACCAGTAGCGCACTCGTAAAGCGTGCAACCATATCCCCAAACATCTACCTCGTCATTGTACTCTGGCTTGTCAGCCCAGAGCTCAGGCGGCATCCAGTGAAGTGTGCCAACAAAGGTTCTTCTTTTGTCGGTCTGGCCTTCGATAGCCGCTGCGATACCAAAATCGCACAGCTGCAACCCACCATTCTCGTGGATCAAAACATTGGCAGCCTTGACGTCTCGATGCATGATTCCTGCCTGGTGGAGGCCTTTCAGAGCTTTCGCCAGCTCCCGAGCAACAACAATCATATATTTCTCCTCGAGCCTATCTCTTGTTGCTCGCATCAGAGTCTTGACACTTCCGCCAGGGCAATATTCGCATACTAGCCATAATTGACTGTGTACTGGCAGGGCTTCAATCATCTGGTTCAAATTCTCTGCACCACTTTCTTGCGCCCGACGCAAAATAGCAATTTCTTTGTTGAAGTCGCGTATCTGCTCATCTCGCATATCGCCAAATGCTTGGAAGTCAGCTTCATCAATGTCAAGCACCTTGACCGCAACGACCTTGCCACTTGAATTCTGCCGGCCCTTGTACACCCTGCCAAAACTACCTTTGCCTATCAGTTCGTCAAAAGCGTAGCCAGGAGGTTCCTGACCAGCGCGTATACATTTATCGGAAACGGCTTTCTCCTGCGACTTCGCAAGGCGAACTGCTTCTCGACGGTGCGCAGTCATGGCTGCGGCCGACTCGGGACGTAAAGACTGCATCCTGATGGGTCGATGCGCAGAGCAGAGTGGTTGAGTGTCGCAGTATGGCTCACGGCCGCAAAGCAGTCTCGGAGGATTCTGGCTGAAGGCGCACTACAACAGGCTTGAAGGTTACCGATGTGATTGGTGAAAAGTTGCCAAGCCCAGTGAAGTTGGAAGGTGCCCAACTGTCGTACGGCGGTGGCAAGTGCGTTCAAGCGCGGCGTATACCTCTCATCCGCTTACATCTGACACTAACAATATTCGTGATCGTGAGGTCTGGGACTCGACGCTGATGCTCGTCATGACTAACATGAGTCTCCTTGTACGCTCTTTTCGGTCTTTGTAGTGCTCGAGAAGTGGTCGCACCAATATCGCCGGCGGTCGATCTGGCGACGTTTAGGTTCTCATGGGTGTGTAGTTCTGCGATGGCAAGGTGACAAGGCGGTAACAGGCATACACAGCATCAATCGTGGCAATGGACACATCGAGTTTGATGCAAGGAGGTACGAGCAAAAGGAGGAAAGTGTGGTCCGGAATGCTTGATTGGCGGAATGAGCATTACGGTCAAAGGCGCTAGACCACAAAGAACAAGGCGCGAAACGTGTTGGCGGCCAACACTTTTCTGCAGATCGTCGTCACATCAACCGTACATGTACCAAATGTCTTTTCACCAATATCCACTTTTTGCGCAAGACAAGTGCAATGAGAGATGTGTACGGCTTTCTGTCCCCCTAGTGAGGCCAAGAGGCCGGGGTTGGAATGAGAGTCCCAAGCTTGAAGAGCAGAGAATGTTCACACCTCACCGTGAGTGTGAGCTGGATGCCTTTAACGTGTGGACGTGGAGCTCAGCATTTTATTTCGAGAACATCATCGTACAAGTACGAGTATCGAAGACTGCTCAGAAGCCACCAATCCTCCTCCTGCCGATGACAGGCTTCCTCACCACACCATTGCTTCCACTCTTTTTGACCGCAACACTGGATCTCTTTGCGCGTCCAGCAAAGATACGCTCCTTCTCCTCTTCCTCCCTCAGCCTTTCCTCCTCCTTTTCGGTCTCCATTTTCATCTGTTTCTCAATTTCCATCCTCTTATTGAACTCTCCTTCGATGACCCTCTTCTCTCTGTTCGAGTACTCTTTGCTCTTCAGACTGTAAAAAACACCACCCAGATCGGCTAACCAAGCAGGATCAACACTCGTTACACACGACATATACTCTTTGCTCGTGAGAATCAGCTCATGGTAAACGACATAGTCAGGCAGATATCCCAGACCGTAAAGCGAACTCGTTGGATGCAGCTGCACCGTGACTGAAGTCCGCAGATTGATGTACTCTCCAATGCCTTTCACCTTCGCAGCCTGGTGGTAGTACCCCGAGCAGATGCACCTCCTAACCACGTCCCAATCTGTGCCGCAGCTCGTGAGAGTCATCTTCTGCTGCGTGACCATGATATCATGGAGCTGATCCCTGATTTCCTTTGCACGTCTCAAAGCCTTCGGGTGCAGGAAATGTCGTACACACCATCCGTCACTGTACCCGTTGCTCTTCCATTGCGTGTAAACATGCAGTAACGTCAGGTGATCTGACTCGGGCACGAAGAATTTCTCCCGCGCCGCGTCTGATTCTTCTTGTCGCTCTTTAGGTCGGTAGAAGACGGATGGTACAGACAGCATACTGACAATCGTGAGTACTTCTTCGCTGCATTCGTATGCGGGCTCGCAGGATGTGATAAGGATTTTGGCGAGCGAGGGGTCCATAGGAAAGGGTGTCATACTGCGGCCTAGCTCTGTCAGATCGCCGACGTGGTTCAGTGCGCCCAGAGACCAGAGATCGAAGAGGGATGTTGTGATAACATCTTGAGGCGGTGGGTCCATGAAGTCGAAGTCGAGGAGGTTTTTCACACCCAGTGACTTGAGGAGAAGGACTGTGTTGGCTAGATTCGTTCTCTGGATCTCGGGTATTGTCTGTATATAAAATTCATCCTTGAAGGCGTTCTCGGTATAGAGATGGTAGGCTTTGCCCGGGCCTGTGCGACCTGCTCGACCAGCTCTTTGCGAAGCATTGGCTTGAGAGATCGGGGTGATCTGCAGAGTGTCCATGCCCATACGTGGGTTGTAGACTTTGAGCTTGGAAAAGCCCGCGTCCACCACATACATGATGCCGTCCACCGTAAGGGACGTCTCGGCGATGTTTGTAGCTACGATAACTTTGCGCACACCAGGAGGGGCTCGGTCGAAGATTTTGGCTTGCAGGTCTGCAGGCATTTGAGAGTATATGGGCAGCACAAGTAGCTTCGGCGGATCATTCAGCTGCTGTAAACGTTCTTCAATCAGCTCGCAGGTGACCTCAATATCTTCTTGACCGGTCATAAAGACGAGAATATCACCTGCGCCTTGCGAAACATGTATAGCTAATACCTGCTTGACCGCACTGTCGACATAGTCTTCGCACGGTGATCGCGAGTACTGAATGTCGACAGGAAAGGTTCGTCCAGGGATTATGAACTCCGGGGCACCGCCAAAGAACCTGGCGAACCGTTCTGAGTTCATCGTAGCGGATGTCACAATCAGCTTGAGATCTCTCCTGTGAGCAATGACTTTCTTGATCAGACCCATGAGCACATCAGTATTCAAGGCGCGTTCGTGAGCTTCGTCCATAATGAGGCATGAATATTTGTCTAGATCTCTTTGGGTCAAAGACTCTCTAAGAAGTACACCATCGGTCATATCTGTAGCCTGATTAGTATGCGCTTTAGAGTCATGTTACGAGCACTTACACTTGATAGCTGTCTCGGGGCTTGTGCAGTCCTCAAACCGGATCGCATAGCCCACGAGACGTCCTAGTTTGACATCCATCTCCTCGCTGACACGTTTTGCCACGCTCATGGCAGCCACTCGTCGAGGTTGTGTACATCCAATCAGACCATGTTGTGCATAACCATCCTCGTACAGGAACTGGGTCAGTTGGGTAGTCTTGCCAGATCCTGTCTGGCCAACCACAATGATGACTTGATTATCCCTAATGACCCGCATAAGCTCTTCTCTTACCGCGAAAGCAGGCAGAAATTCTCTTTGCTCTCTAAGAGTCTTGCTCCGGCTGAATGCGCTACCTCCTTGGTCCTTCTTCAGGTGGGTTGCGAATTTGCTGTCACTCGATTTCCCATTCTCTCCGGGCATCGAAGCGGCACTGTCGCCTTCATCCTCTTTGACGCCCATGATGTTGCCCAAGGCAGTTCCAGCGACGTTCGTAGCCTCTTGAGCTTGCTTCTGCCTTTCCTTCTGCTGTCTCTTCTCTTTCACCACTTTGCTGCCTTTCCGACTGAAGACAGCCATGTCACTTTGGGAGTCCCTGACGGCTGGCACAGGGTCTAGTTGTTTCGTGAAGACTGTCTTGCCATCCAGGAAGGGCGGCTTGAGGTCGTGAACCAGCAGATGAACGCGCACGGTATCATCATCGTCCTCAAAGTCGGCACCATGGTCCCGCCTTTGCGCCACACCAGACGTTAGCATCCGATTCGTCTCCCATGCGTCTACCTCCCTCTGCTTCTGGGCTGCTTTGGCCGTCATGCGCTTCCCCAGTTTCTTGTCTGCAAGTTCCTTCTCGCGCTGTCTATCTGCCCAGGATGTGTCTACTCCACCAAACGGGTTATGCGACTCATCTCCAAAGGTGTGGCCCATGTCGTCCCCAAGATACCAGTCTCGATCCAGCGCATTGCTCTCCTCATCTTGAATGAACGGCTCAGGACCGTCGAACTCGGATTGGTGCGGCGTCGAGCCATGGCGAGAACCCTGCGGAGTGGCAGATCGCGACTGAGCTCTGTGCCCGTTGTGATCAGCCTTGAGCCTGGATACACGGTTGAGGGAGGGTCCTAGATCGTCGCCCAGCGGCGTAGAGAAGCGGCTGCCTTCTAGCTTGCGCCTTTTCGGACTGCGATCACGGTCCATGGCTGCAGCGGACGAGGACACTATTCGAGCCTGCTTCCGTGCCCTTGCACAGGTAGTATTCAGTAAAATCCTTCAAGGCCGATCTTAATTACAGACCGGCCAGGCTTGGTGTTTAAGCATAGCGCTTGTGGTACTTGTTACTCGCCGTACTCAGTCAAGTGCGGACTTTGCATCTCAAGCAACTGTTACAGTCATCTCGATCATGAATCTACGTTTCGTCGTCTTTGTCCAGTATCTCCTGTACATGAACGCTTGTTTACTCGTGCTAGAGTCATCTGTGCCGACCGATATCATCCTTCACCTTCCTAGTAGTATGTTCTGTGAACGTCATAACATACATAGACATCTTCAGGCACTCAGGCAGCTTCATATCCCACTATTCCAGGCATCCTTCACGTAGTCCAAGAGATCAAGTTCACGCTTGGATTTTCTGCTTAATGTGACAGACATGGCCTCCGAAGCGGCTGTGCGCAAACAGCAAGGTCAGTGATGCGCCGCAACTACCTCGACGGCACATACTGACCATTCATAGACTTACAAACGCAATATCAGAACTACAAGTCAACTCTTCAATCACTAGCACAGAAGGTTGGAGAGATAGAACAGGAGATCGAAGAGCACAAGTCAGTTCATAGCCTGGGGCCGTGGCCCACAACGTGTATACTGATCGGTGACGCAGACTGGTAACGGAAACACTTGAGCCGCTGCCAGGTGATCGCAAGTGCTTCCGCCTGATCAATGGCGTCCTAGTCGAGCGGACAGTCGAAGATGTGCTGCCTGCACTGAAGACTAATTCTGATGGCCTGAAGCAAGTGCTGGATGAGCTGCTCAAGCAGTACAAAAGCAAACAAGAAGAGATGGACAAGTGGAAGAAGAAGAACAATGTTCAGGTTGTGCAGAACCCGTGATCGCCAGCTTCCAACGAACATTGAAGGAACATCGCGAACGAGTCGGCGGCTATGGACTCGGTCACGTTCCACTGTGTGAAGAAATGTTCTGGCGTGATGAGAGAGGCATCAGAACATTCTATGGGCTGTCTAGAGTACTTTTACAACTAAGTCTCGAAACGTCTGGTTGACGGAGGATGCTCGTGTTAGCGCCACCACCCAGCAGAAGAGCCGTCAGGACACCTCAGCACCAGCAAAATCGACATATCGGGACTGGAGATCTCTCACTTTTACGCTCTGGAGAGCCTTCATATTGTTTCCGTTTACGCCGTCGAGACCGCAAGTCCCTTCCTCGGAGGGCACTAGTAGCCTGCAAGAGCATGTCGCCTTGAGCTAAGTCACGTCGGACGACCTTCAGGATCTCGGACTATATATCAAGACTTTCCAAAATAAGCTCACCGTGCAGCAATTCGCCTGACAGCCGCCTTCCTTCATAAGCCATCCATCAAGGCAAGCCATCACCAGAGCGATTCACTACGAAGATAGCACATTCTCCTCGATCTACACACCTGAAGCATCGGCAAGCTCGTTTTGCTTCGCCAAGTATTTCTGGACTGTCCGCATGAATCGCATGTTCTTCTCCACTTTGAAATGCTGCCTCTGCACGCTGCTCAATGCGGAAGAGAATGGGTTCTCCAGAGTGGACTGCACACCCTTGAAGTTCACAACCCAGCTTGCAGACAGCCTTTCACCAAACGGCACACTCCTCTGAGACCAGAACGGCAAACAAGGAACTCTTTGCAACTGTATCATTTTTGCAAAATTAGCTCCGTGGACCAGAATTCATCCAGCGCAAGGACATCATTGAGCGCTTTCTCCAATCGCAGCTTCTTCCACTTTAGGAAACCGCTGCATAGATTCGTGCGTTTAGAGACAAGCAAGCCAACAGCCATGTAAATTCCTTTGAGCCTGCTCGCTAATTCCCATACCGTCCTTCGTTTCCGTATGCTCTGAAACGCTGCACTCAAATCCTCAAAAGCATTTCCCCAGATCTCATGTCCGCAGTCTCCAGATCTATCCTTGAGACCCTGCACAAGCGTCGCGAACCCTTTTCCATCCGCCTGACCATCTATGCTTGGCGGTATGCGCCTGTCCGCATAAATCAGCTGTCACTGGCGAGTTGTAAACATCTGTCCAGTTCCTCGGCTTTCAGAACGGGCAACTGCGTCAAATTTGCAACGGCGGACTCTTGCCGCCTTTGAGCATGACGGTATCCTCGTATGCTTCGTATGCAACGACAGCTCCCAGACCGGAGTTGTTTCCGAAGCCAAGCTGCGAGCTATCTGCACTGACCAGTACGAGGCGGGAGTCCGATCCGGCAGATCTAATGATGGCGATGGGGTCAGCGATGACTGCTAGTACCGCGAGGCAGCGGAGCTCAGGTGCTGCTGGCACTGCTTTGATGTCGGAGAAGAGGTAATCTGTTGTTTCGTTGGACGTGCGGGATGAATCGTGGGTCGTCTAGGCCGAGGGCGGTGAGGAGAGTAAGTCATGTTGCTGTACTATTGTATTGATGTCGCTCCTTTACTGGGGTGGTATTGAGCGCTGTGATCCCGTCATATACCTTGTCGTCGTCTGCTTGGCCTGCTAACGTGATTGACCCTCGACTACGATACCGTTTCGGAGTATCAATGTTAGGACGAAATTTCTGCCGTACAATGCGATGGTAGACGACGTTCCATGTTGTCAGGGGAGCACGAGCTGTAATTCGAGGGCGAGATTGCTCGCTTTCAAGCGGCCAAACCGGCAGCAAGGAGACCTTGGTAGACTGTGACGGAGGCGACGATGAGAGCGAGGACACCAATTGCGATTGTTATGGCGAAGATGAGCGGGTCCAGTCGCAATTGGGCTGTGTGTTGGCGAAGAGCTGGCGGAGGAGGCAGGCTATTGCTTCGGTGGAACTGTCGGCTGGACAGGGGTGGGACGTGCTTGAACTGGTAATATCGATGGCGCAAGCAGTATAACAAAAGCTAGGTCAAAGTCCTTAGCGAGCTTACTTGAGAGCCAAAATGGTCTATGCCCGGATGACCGAGATGGCTGGAGGATGCTGTCTAGGAGACGTGACACAGCCAACGTACCGCCCAGCATGACAGTCGGAAAGTGTCAAGCATTATCGTCTGTCGACAGAGGCTCGATCGCAAACGTCTAGGAGACCGGGTCTACATCATGCCCCCAGATGGTACAAGTATTGCAGACGCACTACTGATTCGCTTCCCACTTGGCGGGCAGTTCAATGCGACTAACAATATTAGAGCCCGACCTGAACAACGATGTCAATAACATTACCCCCGAGCGTACCACTGACATAGCCTTCTAGACGAGAGATCAATAATGAAGTCGCAATCGACATGTTCATGGCCGGCGGCTGATGATAGCTTCTAGGTTTTTCGCGGTGCGCATAAGTGTCGCTGACAGACATTGCCGGCTTAGCACTTTGGGATCGCAACAGGATGTTGCTTAGAACGTGGACTCAAACGCGGCTTCGCGTAATGGCACATGTAAGGTGCAACCTCCTGTGGTTTCTTGCATACGAACAACGGCCGGGATGTCAACGCTGGCGGCTCTTTTTGTGATGTTGGGGGGCACATCAGTACCTTGAGATATACAAGGTAGCATGCACAACGAGCTCGATTTGACAATGTGTAAGGCGTCACGAATTGCGTCGTTTCGCCTCCTGGGAGTACGCCGGTCCCTTAACTATACAGCTCGCGGCCATGCTGATATACTGAAGGGGAAGGAGATGCGAGGGTCGGATTTTGCCTATTTGCTTTCGGTTATACACATGTACTTGATAGCTCTGTCCACAGATTTGTCCCAGGGTCAAGGATGGGAAGCAATGATATTCAGGCACGAAATGTTGATGGCGGACCTGAAAGCTCTTGGTGTCGTATGGTGGTCATGCCATGCATGTCGGCTGAATGGCTCGTACGACGTCAAGAGGGCTGGAACATTCTATGATGGACGGTTTCTGATCAAAGAAAGCTCCGCTCAACGCCGGTCTGCACGAAGGCAGATTTTACGACGGTCGCTGCAATATTCTGGCACGGACCATCACCCTGCTTTCACAGATGCTTTTCATGTCATCAGAGAATGTGACCGGAGCTTGATGAGTTGTTCGTTCTGCGGGTGAGGCAAGCGTGCCGACGATGCTTCTTCGATCGCCCTCAAGCACCTCACTCTGCGCCTCTTTTCTGGCACAGTTCCTACCACGAGCTACCGAAAGAGGTATGGCTTGTGTGACTAAAGCAGTGCGGATCTCCACGATGCTTCAGGGATTCCAGCAGCTTTGGCCCCTCTACAGTACAGACTTTACCGATAATTACAGTGTAAATGATGGAGCTAGGAGCTTATTAACTGGACTTGAAATTCCCAAGCCAAAGGCTCGCATGACGGAGTTGCCGCTTCCTCCGTGCTCTAGTTTCCTTGGTCAAGGAAGCTGCCCAGATGGAAGTTCGGGACAATTCAGTAATATGGAAAGATCTTTCTTGTCCACCTTTTGAAACAATGTCTTGAAATGTCACACCTTCGGGAATATTATTCGCTCAGACATAAGTGGCTGAGGGACTAATTAGACAGAGTAGCCTGAGACGGATAAGTAGATCCAGAGTGCCGCTACTGCACCAACAGCATCCTTGCAAAAACTGCGCTTTCTTCCAATCAACGAGCGCACAAGCGACCAGGTACAGCACAGTGAAGGTTCGAGGGAGACAATTCGCCACAAGCGTGATGCAGTTGAGCTTTCCCACGGCTTTTGGCCACGGTGTTGCACGCGATCGCTCTGTTGCATGACACTGACCAGGGTAAAGCTGCGAGATGAGGCCCTACCCACCTGCTAACTGTCGCTGTACGGTACAAGCGCTTTGACGGCTTCAGACCTAGTTGTCCTCCAATCATTGGTCACTTCGATCATCATTCTCGCTGCAATTATGGTGTGAAGTGTGTTATAATTACTGAAGCAAGACTGACATTGGAAGTTATAGCCGTTACTCTGCTTCGTCCCGTCGCTCTACGAATACGCGTTCTCGAACTCACCATCGCCAGCAGATCTGGCTTCGTTAGCTGCTCGATTTGACAAAGAAGTCACTGAAGCTGCAAATCACGGCTGCATCGGTCCAATTCTAAACGACTACCTGGATAACCGGGGGCGCTGCCGGCTCACTTCATACACTGCACTCCAGCACAACTGCAAGCGATAACTCTCCGTCGTGGCTTGTCAGCTTCTGCGTCACTAAAAGCCATTCGTTTGGACCTCTGCTAAACCACTCACCTCTTTCCTCTATCGCTCTCAAACGTCCAAAGCGCCATTCACTCGTTTCATAGACACACGCTCGTTTGAATCTTGCGCGCGGACCACTTGTCACCTTGAGACTTCTCAGCATCTATCTTGCAGCAAACGACACCTCAAACATCCACTCGGTACATTCCAAACCCGTCACCCGATCCCGAATACTACGAAGCCATTCAAAATGTTCTCGAATCCTCTTACAGTCTTGTTTGCTCTCATGTGCGGCACAGCACTGGCAGCACCACTCTCACTGGCGGCCGACTTCGCTACCAATGTTATGATGACCTCTGGTGCTTCTCAATTCGCCGTGTGGGTTCCTGTGAACGGCAACACCTATTCTACTTCCAGTCTCAGCTGTCTGAACGTCCTCTCCTCATCATATGGATCCTGCAATATCGCTGCAATCGACCAAGTTGGCGTCCTTTCTGGCTACACCTGCGCGTTCCAGGGTTCGAACGGGTGGACTGGCTCGCAGACAGGAACCAGCACCAGTGGCTGGAAGAGTGTGGCACCTCCACAGACTATCACCTCGATCGTTTGCGTTGCCAGCTAGATGACGGAGCGATTGACCTGCCTCACAACACTGGGTCATTTCAGCAGAGCAATCGCTGGGACAAGGCGATCGGCAACAGAATACATTACGGTGTATCCACATCGCCTTCATATACGCACACGAAACCGATGCAATTCCGCATATGGAGACACACGATACATCAGCGAACTAGACCACAACCACAAGCATTTTGCGTTTCGAGCATGGCGCCAGCGGTGTACATGAGCTATGATTCTAATGATTTTACACTGAGATACCATCGGGGCGTTGTTTCAACAAAGTTGCTTTTGAGCTTTCCGCGACATATCTCGATGGGATCACGAACACGATAGCCGGATATGAATCCAAGACTAGGACTGGCTGTGCACATGTGCATACTGGATCCGATCCCTATATAGTTACCACAAATCGATACATGACCTTCAGTTTCCCAGCCCGTCGTCCGGGCTTCTACCTCCGTGTATCGCCCTGTTGGTGGAACCTGAGTATGATCTGGTCCAGTTCTCTACAATATTGTCGTACGTGTGTCCCCCGCTAATCGCAAGGTCGCAGTTTCCTAAAGTGAACGGTACCCCTTACGTGTGGTGCCGTACTTGCCCTAGTCGAAACACAACATCGTACCTTCCTTGATCCCCTATGCACAGCGCACCTACCCGAAACATTTGCATGGTGAAGAGTGCTGGCTCAGGCCTGTTCCTGCCTGCACCATTCACAGAGCCGGACCTCCGACAGAAGTACATGTACCTGTAGCCTTCAGTTACAGGTAGGCATCATGGCTTCCATCGAGCAGGTGAAGGCGCGGTTGCCGGTAGCCACCGAAGTAGTTGGGCTTGGGACTGCAATGACCCGCCTCGTACTCGAAATTGGTATTTCCAAACAACAGGATGTTCTGGTTCATGCGCCAGCACGATCGATCATCGGAAGTTATGGCTGGATGCGGGTTCGATGGTGTTGAGATGACTGGAGGGAAATCCAACGGCAATGGTTTCACGGCTGTTTGCACGTTAGTTGGTACGTGTCTGTGCAACGACGGTGTCGGCCTTGATGGCCCTTATTAGAAAAACTCCGATCCAGGTACTACTGTATACTTTAGAGGGCTTGATGCAGTGTAACCAGGAAGTGCTTAGTACAACATGTGACATAGAAGTGTACCTCAGTACTGATAGTATATGTCGAGACTTCCTACACCATGTCTTTCGAGACAACCCATAAAATAGACACCGTTGCAGCTTATGTGTCTAAGCAGTCGCGACGCACATCCCGTGCAACAATCATATCCTCGGTTTCTTCCCGCTTCCCTCGTCCGCGCCTTCGCTTTCCCGCTTCAGAGATACAGACCTTCCATCCATAGCTTCCTGCTCCTCCCTCGCCCTCTTACAAAATTCCTCGAACGAGTTCCCCTCTTTTATCCAAATGTCCTTAACCTCCCACGTTCTCCTGTCCCAATGCGCAGCCTTCGCCTGCCACTCTTTCATCGCCCGTTCATTCTCAACCCTGTTCGCCTCTACTCTGTCCTTGAAAGGCTTAGAGTTTTCCTCTCCAAGCTCGTTCCACATCCGTCCAATTTCAACACGCACTTTATCCCGTTCGTGTTTATCCCTGCCTGCCTTCTTGCCACTCGCCATCTGTGCCTCATGCAGCTTTGTCTTGACAGCGTCCCACTGGTCCATCTGGTACATTAAGAAGGCGTTTACGTTGAGCTTTTGTGGCTTTGTGGGTGGCGGCCCGAGATCGTCGTAGATGCGCACCCACATTGCGGCGTCCCAGGCTTCCTTGAGGGAGTTATTGACCTTTGCTTTGGCGGGACGAGTGAATGTGCCGGCCGGGAGGATGGGGTCGCCTTTGCGGGCAGGGACTTTGACTATATGGTCTTCTGCGGGCACTAGGTCGACCGGTGTGGTTGGTACGGCAGATGACTTGGAAGTAAATGCGGAAGAGATGGTGCGCATGATCTCTTTCGATGGAACAAGTATGGGCGGAATGGCAATCGGCTCTGTCACGACATCAAAGATCTCGTTCGCGACGCGTAAGCCAGATAGATAGGCGCCGTGGACGGTGGCAGGGTAGTAACGACATGTGGCTTCGCCTGCGAAGTGCAGGTTGGAGATTGGTTCTGCAAGCATATCGTAGTCCGCAGGTCTGGCTTCTTTGGCGACGAAAGAGTATGTACCGCGCGCGAAGCGGTCTGAACCCCAGCGTGTGACGATCGACTCGAGCGGTTGCGGAACGTTAGCATCACCAAAGCATGTGCGTAGAGACGTCAGACACTCTTCAACCAGGACATTGTCAGGCGTCCGTTCCGCTTCGAAAGCACTTTCGCCCGCCATGAGAGAAATGAGACATGGCAATCCACTCGTCTTGATGGTGTTCCAAAAGAAGTAGAACTGCCCTCTGCCCTCCTTGTAGTGGGATTGGTCAAAGCCGTTGCCATGTCTATGCGGTCGAAGCAGGCCAAACATATCTCGATCCACGTCCCAGAATGGCTTCTCGAACACGAGAATGAGCTTGTTCAGTAGACCAAATCCCATCCTTCGAACCGCGTCTCGCTTCCATTGAGGCAGGGGTGGCTCGAACTTGATGCTTTGCTCTTTCAATACTCCAAGTGGTGCAGTGAACACGACTTTGTCAGCCTCGAACGATTCGCCATCTTCACAGATTATGGTAGCCTTGCTCTTGAGACCTGCACCACCGTACCTGATGCTCTTCACTGGCTTGTTGGTTCGGACATCGAGGGAGGAAGGAAAGCGGGCCAGGCCTCGAGGCACTTGCTGGTAACCGCCTTTGACCTGCGAATGTGCGCCGCTGAACTCATGACCTGTATCTTGGTCCCAGCCACGTAGACTCAGTCTGTCTACATTCGAAGCATTAGCGTATTCCAGGTTGGCAAAATGCCAGTTCATCAACCTCAGGGCATATGGCTTGAGGTCGAGAAATTTCTGATACTGCCTGACACTCTCGTCCATGACTAGCCCAAGAGACTGGTTGAACTCCTCTGCGAGATCGTCAATCTGGAGTGTTTCATGCAGTTCTGTCGTTTTGCGAAGAAGGAAGCCAAATTCTTTCGCTGCCTGAGCTGCCGGAAGCTGGGTCTTGCTTTCCATGCTCGTCTCGATTTGTTCTTGCGGGTTGTCTTGCTTGGCTGCACGATGACCTGCACCACGGCGACGAGATCTTTTCGTAATAAGCTGATCAATTGTGCCAGCGGCTGTGGCTTCTTCATATTGTCTCAAGGTCAACGCATCTTCAGTATCTGGAGGATCTCGGCCTGAGTCCATGTATTCTCGGTCACCTTCCGCAGTTTTCTTGAACGAATTCTTGAGACGATATCTTCCAGTTCTGTCCAGGATGTCATTGTATAACTTCTCCATCATCACGTCATTGGTACCGTTGACCGGCGTGCCGTCGATATCGTACAGGGTGGACAGGTCGCGAAGAGAGTGATAATCGAGGGCAAGCTGCCCTCGCATGATAGCATCAAGAGGATTCCCACCTTCGTATCCTATAACGATGTGAGCGCCCATCTCAGCAGTCGGTCTTTGGTTTGGGGAGAGCAGAGCTGATCGCATGCTGGTCAACGGGTGTGAGTAGATCCTGCCACCTACTCGGTTCCTCGCCTCGAGAACGATGATACGAGGCGTTGGATGATCGGGATAGTGGTCGAAGAGGTTGGTCAGTTGCCTTGCTGTTGACAGACCCGCCATGCCTCCACCTACCACAACTATCGTTTCTCGTTGCGAGGCTTTGCCCTTGCCCCGAGCCATTTTGGGCATGGCAGGTGGCTCGACGCAGCCAAAATTGATGTAACCTCTTCTCACGAGCCATTCCCACGCAAAACAAGCCAAGCGTGTCCAGCGTTCATCACGAGCGCACCCTATTGCTTCTTCAATGTTGACACTGACACTTGGATTGCGAGTCCATAGTCGTAATATTCCATTTCGAATATTGAGGTAGACGGTAACATGCTGCTGACATAACTTGTCTTGTAATAGCTTCTGCTCGCCTTCATGTAAAGCATACGGCGGTAGTCGAGATGCTTCTGCAGCAGCGACACATTGTCGACCATATTCAGCAGGGGGCATCCTCGAAGGGATAGACATCTTTGCCTTAAAAGTGCCTGCAACCTTGGCGTATAGACACTTGCTGCCGCTTTCAACATCGTTTGCTCCCTTCGGAGACTTCTTAGGTGTAGTGGGCTTTACATCTCGCACAGATGGTGCACCCGAACTGGAGGTCATGGAGCTGTTAGGAGAGTCTCGTGGTTCACTATTCACTTGAAGACCCCTGAGTGTGGAATTGTGATCATCAGTCAATTCTTCATCATCGACCTCCATTTTGATATCAATATCTTCGATCTCGATGGACTTTTGACTCGGAATACTAGATATCATAATGGTCAGATTTGCCACACAAAGACCAAAACTTCCTTTCCTGGGGTAGAGCCTACCTTGGTACTGTCCTGGCGGTTGTAGGGGCATTGTAACTAGCTGCCTTTGAGCTTGTCCATGATTGCTGGACAGCAATTGTGGCAGCCGTGCTTGCCATGCCTAATATCAAAAGGAGCGACGAGTTTGATATTGGCCAATGTTTCGATGTATTCCACCTTCGACACACCTAATCATGCAGTATGATGGTCCATCGACATGCAGAATGCTATTTTCCTTGGTATTGATGACCTTCTCATATGGTTGTTGGGTGGTGGTAGTGGTACGCCCGATGTGCTAACAAGCAGGATCGTGCTCGCAGAGAGGGGGCCGGAACAACGCTAAGCCGATGTAACTGCGTTCGTTCTGTGGTTCAGTGATACTCAGACTGCCGGAAGGGCGAAAAGCTGGGTTTGCAGAAGTCTGGCGTCGTGATTGTCGATATTGAATGTATATCAGTGCATCAGGTGAGGTTGATGCCGGTCGTTCTGAGAGGACGTTGTAGGTGATCGCTCCCGCCACTAAAAGCTCGGCGGAACATCACCTCGTTTCTCAACTTCATCCCTTCCTTGTTCTTTATGAAAACTATCTTAGATTAGTATATTATTCAATGATGCTCACCGGAGCTGATGCAGCTTCCACCGTTGCAACTTCAGGATGTTCTGGTCGCCTTTGACCCCTTTCAACTTGGAGTCGCACCCGGTATTCCAGTCGCACTTTGCACCCCTCAAATTTTGATATCCTTCTGATCAGGTCTACCCAAACCGCACCAAGGACTACGATAGACACAGATCATTGCCGATGCGAAGTATTCAATGCAGACAAGAGAGGAGGCATAAAACATGTAGTATCTTGACGGTCTGCTCTACTGAAGCACAGCCATAACTCATATGGTACACCACGATGAACAACATCTTCAATACTTCTTTCCACCATATCTCATCATGAAGCTTCATCATGTCATCAAAATAGAATCACCGTTCATTTGGTACAAGCTATCGTCAATCTCGTTCTTACACAAAACCATGACGCCCTTATGTCCCACCTGCCGGAGGCTTTCCCTACGCAGCTTCGAGACTTCTCGTATGCATGCCTATAACTCTGACTACATCGAAAACAAGGGCCTCACCTAGCCGCAATGCGAAAAATCGATCACAGTTCAAATATGCTTCGATACAAAGTCGTCCTTAGCAGGAGCATCACTGACGTTAACACAGGATAGTGTCGTTCAATCGCCCACTATGGTCTTTCAAGCAGGCTTGGTTTCGCACAAGAAGGTGTAGATCAGTGAGTCGACTTCTCCAGCACGATGCTCGAGGCTGCATGGGCTTGCCGGAACTCAAAGCAGAGAAAGTACATCATTACGCATAACAAGAGGATTGCAACAGGAAAGTCGGACCAAATAATAGCACAGCCATGTAACTGGGCATCCTCGAACCCGTCGCAGGTTTACGCAAAGTGGAGGTCATAAAGAGAAAAGCGATGTGCACCGAAGTGAAAGTGAATTAAGACTAAATTTCCGTGCATTACATTCTCTACAGCTCGTCAGCCTTTGCAGTCCTGGTCTGTATTGAGTCCTCAGAGCTTAGTCTTATGGTGTGCCGGTATTTCTTGAGCATGAGACTACCTGCGATGTCAGGTCTAGCCTGAGCCTCACGCAGGCAACCTCAGTCACCACGAATCAAACCTTCGACGCCATCGATCAAGGTGCGGCAAGTGTTTATTTCCTCGTTTCATACCCGTAGGTCAAAGTTCGTAGCACCGGGCCCTTGTCAGATCACGTATTCTTGCTTATTCAATGGGTCTGCCTGCGGGCGCAGTTTCGATCGACACACCTGCCTGGGTTGGAGATGCTTCCTAATTTGGCTTCAGACCTGCTGCACTTCTCGTCCTTGGTTCGGCACGCTACAGATATGTCTTTACAGCTTTCTGAGCAGACATGCTATGATCGTCTGCACTCTGCTACAGCTATATCCCACATGTTACCCAAACCCAGTTCTGATCTGATCACAGGCAGTCCGCACGATATTTCAAGAAAGAGCGCGCTCCCGAGATTCGATGACTTCATACAAGTATATGAGCTCGAACGTACTAAATGATGCTGACTCTCTTGCAATGTTTCGTTCGTTGACTTGATATTGAACCACAACCCCTTATTGCCTGACTCTCATCGCAACGACGTATTGGTGCGCAGCATGAAGGGAGCCTTGCTCACGCCCCTCCTAAGCTGTTCGCGACGGTCGCTACGAACGGGATACTCGGCTTCAATATTGAGACTGTCACCCAACATCTGCAAGTTATCTTGCAGAACGATGGCCACTGTCAGAGAAGACAACATACCACACGTCGTGCGGACTGCGGCAGACCAGAGACAGAAAGACATGTTCAGCGCGACCATTGGAAGAATAGAACAGGTCAATTCCACAATACGATTGCTGAGGCTCTACCTCAATAATGACCAGGTAGGTCGTCCTTCGTGCTGAAATTCCACGACAACCTGTCGCACCAGGAGAGGGAAGCACTGGAGCAGGTGGTGTACTTCCATGTAACTTTCCAACTCTCTTAAGCGTGAAAAGTCTAGGAAGCCCGTGCTGGCTCTGAACCCGTCCATTGGTCCCTACATGGAGTAGTATTGCTGCTTACACGCTCTAGCCTGCCCTTCGCCATCTTCCAGGCCAATACGTGGACCTGCATATCCCGGAAATCGAGCGAGTAGGCGGCTTCACGATAACCTCACCCCCACAGACTGCCATGCGCCTACCAGCGCCAACTCCCTCCTCCACAACTCCGCCTTCAGCAGCCACATTTGATGACCCCTACCTAGAATTAGCCATACAAAAGAGCGCCGAGAACCCTCCAGCAGCCTACGTCTGGCAAAACCCGGAAGAGATCATGAATGCCCCAGTTCGCTTCCGAGTAGGCGGCAACTTCACGCATCCGCCCATGGAACTCTCCCTGCAGGAGTTTCAGGGTATAGACAATGTCGTTCTGATAGCAGGGGGCGTCGGAATTAATCCGATTATGAGCATGGTTTCGGCCATGGATCTTCAAGGCGCCAAAAGAATGGGCGGGCTGCCAACACGGTTGCGCGTCCTCTACACATCGAAACGGGGCACAGACAGTGACGGAAAACCCGAAGAAGTGCTCTTTGAAGAGAGATTGAAAGCAATAGCTGCCAAGAGAGCTCAGAAGAAGGACGATGTAGATTTAAGGTATATACTGTTCAACACGTCTAAAAAGGCGACGCATGACAGTGAAGAGAAAGATGTTCCTGAGAACATGCAGTTGTTTCGACGAAGGATTACACATGACGACCTGATGGAGGCATTAGGTCCAGAGGAAAGGAGGCGGAACACGTTGGTGTACGTATGTGGGTTGCCCGCCATGACGGACGACTACGTAGAGCTGCTGAGGAAAGCTCCGGGTATGGAAGAGAAGAGGGTGCTGTGTGAGAAGTGGTGGTAGGCTAAATTAGCTTCAAAGGTCAACCGTCCAAACAAGCAGCGCTTGCAACAAATGAGTATCGATCACTGCAGCTCTGAGTCGTGCTCCTACAGTGCACTAATTGCTAGAATGCATTCTGTATGCCTACTCCAAAAAGTCACGCAGATCGATATCGGGCCGGCTAACATTTCCCGGAACCACATACAAGCACGAGCCGAGCGCCTCTTCATACAGGCAACATCAACACAACCTCGCGGTCGACGCAGCGAGTGAAATCTACAATTCAATCAACCCCGTGTCCGAAGTGCCAAACCTACAATCGACCACCATGGCCTCTAGTACATCCACCATGAGCTCTACTGGCGACTCAGCAAACCCTCCTCATCCCCACTCCCATTTCTCGAACGCACCCCTCTACCGCATAACCACCATCTTTCACTCCCGCCCCGACCTAACAGAAGACCAATTCTACAACCACTGGCATGGCACGCACGGTCCACTCTGCGTCCCTTGGTAAGCCCTCCCACCCTACACGCCTCACCCTTTTTTGGTTAAATTATTCTCCCACAGGGCTCTCCACTACGGTATCCTGGAATACACCCAATACCACACGCCCACTCGCCTCCGCCAAGCCCTATCGCAAGGCAAAGGAGTTGAGTTCACGGGGTCTAGCCCGTTTGAGGCCTGCGCGGACTTTTATGTGAAGGATTATAAGGATTATCTTGCGGCATTCAAAGATCCTTATTATCTTGAGGTTATCAGCAGGGATGAGGACTTGTTTGTGGATAAGGGACAGGTGGAGGGAAGGGGGGAGAGGGAGGCGCTAGGGGGTGTGATGGCGATTAGTGCGATGGGGGTTTGTCGGAGTATTATCCGGGAGGGAGAGGCGGTTGTGGATGTGTCCGAGGATATTTGGAGGAGATGGGAGGAGTATCAGGGGAGGAGAAAGTAAGAGTGCGATCACGATGAGCTGAGGAGGCGTATTCTATTCTGCGGCTTGGGTTATGCATTGCCGCTTCTAAACGCCCAATGGTTCAGACGGACGTCACGTCGCCGCTGGGTGATGTCCTATGATCAAGGATTACCATGCTGCTCAGGAGCGCTGTTCCGAATTCTCTTCCACAAGCCAACGAAGCCACCGCCTCGTGTCAGCTCCCCAACCATAGGTCTACAGACCATTGGAGGTATTGTGCCCACTGATGGCGCCGTAGCCTCTCGGTACTCCCCGTCAATGGACGAGTCCTCATTTTCGGGCTTTTGCTGAGCATTTAGCCCATTCCGTACGTGATCAGAAGTTCTGGTGTTCCTCAATGTTGCCATGCGCACATCCCACAGTCGTCCATTGCTTATGCCGTCGCCGAGCTCGACGACCTGTTCCAGCTTCAGGCCAAGATCCTTGGTCACGATCTCTTGCACGCAGGTTGCAATCTGTGTTATCTGTGGCACGAAGACCAGAAGCTGACCTCCATCTTTGATTGCGCCGACAACGGATGAAATATATTCTTGGACACCTGGCATATCTAGAAGTACGATGTCGAGGAATGGCTTTTGCTCGGACGACTCTGTCCTTTCTGATATCCAGTCCTTCACGTTTCCAGCATAGAAATTGATATGCGGCCAGTAGATAGCACTCCGGTATGAGCGAATCAACTTATCTGCATGCTCACGGTTCAAAGGGTCAATATCCACAGTATGTACAACGGCCCTCCGCTGCTTCCGCCATGCGATCAGAGCGTCTGTTTCGGGCTCATCAATATCTCCATCGCTCTCCTTGCCTGCTTTGAAAGTTCTCCTTTTTGATGGTATCGGTTTGATGTCTCTGCCAGCGGGAGGATTGGCAGCAGCTATGGCGCGAGAAAGCTGCAAAGTCAGACTGCCGTGACCCGTTCCTGCTTCCAGTATCTGAAACGATGGTCCACCCGTCGTCTCGGGCCCATTCTCGACAGAGGGAGGCTCAACATGTATGTCAAGTAGCGAGACGATGGTCGAAGCGTATGTTGCGTAGATAGGAGCCACTCTTCGGGGGCTGAGGGATATGAACTCTTCGGACGATGGATGCCGGACAGATACACTCAGTTTCCGAAGACCATCTTTGGAGACTTTCAGCAGGCGCACATCAGACTCCTGGCCAATGATGTCCTCATGTTTGATGAGATGGTTGTCAACGTTGGTATCTCCATCTTCACGGAGAGGATTAGTGATTTTTCGCTTCAAAGTCTTTCCTTGCATCCATCTCAGAAGGACTCTATCACCGACTAAGGTGTGTTAGCGCATGAGTTGAGGCACACCTCGGGCATCCTCACACCTTGAAGTTTGGCATTGAGATGAGAAGTAGAGCAGAAGGCTCTTGCACGAGTGCTCAGCTCATACTGTAAAATGCTTCCTCGCGTTCCGGCGAGGGTAAGGCGTAACAGCCGGTCGCACTGTCCAGCAGAGCGTACGGACATAAAGATCGTAACCACCTTCTACTCCAAGTGCGTGCACAGCCAATGGGATAATCAAAGAGTGACTAGAGCTGTCGAGTACGAGAGTACTTCATCATCCCTTTTACTCGTCCATCGGAGCGCAGTCTGGAGACTGGGCAGTAGGGGTAGGGGTGGTAACAAAAGTTAGGCCGCAGTTCACCCGTTCGCCCGTACCCCCATCCGCCCCATCGTACAATGACAATATGCCACGTGCTCTTGGTGAATGCGCATGCTAGACTCTTCGACATGCTCTTGCTCTCGACACTGACGAACACTATGGCACTATGCTGACCAGCCGGTAACCCTACCTCCATCGACCTCACGCCTTGAATGTGAGGCCATCTTGGAGCGACCAGCCTCTGGCTGAGAACAGACATGACTCGGCGTATAGTATGCTACACAAGGTCGTCGCGCAATGCTCCGCTAATCATGTTCAGGTCCGAACAGGCCTCCAGTTGGCACTCCTGGCCTCGACCATCTTCTTCCTCGTCGTCTTCCTCGACAACCGCTACAGAGTGCTGCCAACCGCAATCCACAACCATCTTCCAGCACACCACCCAGGCTTCGTTGTAACAGACGTCAAGATACTACAGTGCTCGTCGCTGAACCCTTTCTCGAAATGCGCCATCAACGAAGACAATTGGCACCGTATTGACAAAGATCTTTACCTCTCGCGCGGCTTCCCCAGCAAAGCCTACCTACACATCCGTCGCAAGCGCGAAGAGGAACTCCTCAGTAATGACGAACTGGTCCTTGACGTTCACGTTGGCGTCACCTCGCCTGACGACGGCAAGCTCAGCAAGTACGAGAAATGGGAGTCCCGCTCCATGGGAATATGGATCAAGCGTTCCCACAAGCGCCATCTTAGCGACAGCAGCAAAGCAGTAACAGGCCTCGACGTCCTCTTCGGTCCCGACGCTGCAGACCCCCGCTCTAACTGGGCCATGTCGAAGGACCCCCTCCCCCTCAAGGTTACCCGTGGCGACCCCCCAGAACCAAGACTAACAATCCGCAACGGCCCAGCCCTAAAGGTCGACCCTCCCGTCCCGCGCATCCGCAAAGACGGCAAATTTAAGATCCTCCAGGCCTCAGACCTCCATCTGGCAACCGGCTACGGTAAATGTCGCGACGCAGTGCCTGACTCCTACAACAATGGTCCCTGCCTCGCCGACCCGCGCACCCTCGATTTCGTCGAACGCATCCTCCAAGACGAGAAACCCGATCTAATCATCCTGTCCGGCGACCAAGTCAACGGCGACACTAGCCCAGACTCTCAATCCGCAATTTATAAATACAGCGCCCTGTTCACCAAATACCATGTCCCCTATGCCGGCATCTTCGGCAACCACGACGACGAATCAAACCTCAACCGCGCCCAATCAATGTCCATCATGGACGGCCTTCCCTATTCCCTCTCTACCGCAGGCCCCTCCGACATCGAAGGCGTAGGAAATTACTACATCGAGGTCCTCTCCCGCGGTAGCGGCCACACAAGCGCCTTGACGATCTACATGCTCGATACACACTCCTATAGCCCCGAGGAAAAGAAATACCATGGATACGACTGGTTAAAGCCGGGTCAGATAGATTGGTTTAAGAGCACGAGTCAGGGGTTGAAGAGGAAGCATAAGGAGTACAGCCATATACATATGGATGTAGCGTTTATACATATCCCACTGCCGGAGTATAGAAATCCGGACAGAAACCAATATG